>Ga0209664_1000312_pt1 | contig 31455 bp, 47 predicted proteins | sample SaaInlV_150m_DNA_FD_184668 | JGI IMG/M metagenome (GOLD analysis project Ga0209664, IMG submission 184668) | Marine microbial communities from expanding oxygen minimum zones in the Saanich Inlet - Saanich Inlet SI073_LV_135m_DNA (SPAdes) (version 2) | ecosystem: Environmental > Aquatic > Marine... | reverse complement strand
CAATGTCAAACTATTCCAAGATAAAGGATTTACCAGAAAATCATGCACAAAGTGTGGCAGGTTCTTTTGGACACTAAATGCTGATAGAGATTTGTGTCCTGATGATGGACTAGATACGTATTCATTCATTGGAGACCCTCCAACTAGCAAGAGATTTGATTATACTCAAGCTTGGAAGCAAGTAGAAGAATTTTTTGTAAAAAATGATCACAAATCAGTGAGCAGATATCCTGTAGTGTGCAGATGGCGTGATGATTTGTATTTTACAATTGCATCTATTGTTGATTTTCAAAGAATTATGGGAAGCAAGGTAGTCTTTGAGTTTCCTGCAAACAAGCTAGTAGTACCACAAACATGTTTGCGTTTCAAAGATTTAGAAAATGTTGGAGTAACTGGTAGACACTTTTCGTCTTTTTGTATGATAGGACAACATAGTGTTCCGGATTTGGGAGGATACTGGAAAGATGAATGTGTTGATTTGGATCATAGATTACTAACAGAACAGTTTGGAATTAAAAAAGAAGAAGTAGTTTTTGTTGAGGATGTTTGGGCCGGTGGCGGTTCATTTGGTCCATCTTTAGAGTATTTTGTGCAAGGATTAGAGATTGGTAATGCAGTGTTTACTGAATTTCAAGGTGAATTAGGCCAGCATAGCACACTTGATCAGAGAGTAATAGACATGGGTGCAGGGCTTGAAAGATTTGCATGGATAACAAAGGGCACACCAACAGCTTATGATTGCTGTTTTGGTCCAATTAACCAAATGTTGTTTGAAAAAGTTGGAATAGATTCAGATTCTGACGTATTGAGGAAATACTTTACAGAAATTGCCAGAGTAATTGACAACTTTGATGATCTTAATGATGTTAGACGACACGCAATCAAAACTGCAGGAGTTACTGATTCACAATTAACAAATATGATTACACCACTAGAAGGAATTTATCAAATTGCAGACCATCTACGAACTTTGATATTTGCAATTACTGATGGTGCACTGCCAAGTAATGTTGGTGGCGGATATAATTTGAGAATGATGTTGCGACGAATCAACGGAACAATAACTCGATTAGGATTAAAGTTAGACATTGATGAGTTGATAGATACTCACATTGATTATCTCAAAGATACGTATCCAGAACTGGATGAGAAAAGAAAAGACGTTAAAGAAATTCTAAGAATTGAATCAGGAAGATATGAAGAATCAAAAATTCACATGAAGAAAAAGGCAGAAAAAATTCGAGGTAAAGGAGTCCCTTCAGTTGATGAATTAATTACATTATACGAATCAGATGGAATTACACCTGAATACCTCAGAGAAGTAGAGGCAATTACGGAAATTCCTGCATCATTTTATGCAAAACTATCTGATTTGCACCAGTCAGATAAGAAAAAACCAATGGAGCAATTAGAGTTAGAAAATATCGCAGAAACTGAAATGCTATTTTACAAAGATGACCCAATGGAGTTTGAAGCTAGAGTACTCAAAGTCTTTGAGCAAGGTGTTGTGTTAGATAAGACATCATTTTACGCACGAGGTGGTGGCCAGGAACCTGACTTGGGTACAATAGCAGGAAGCAAAGTAGTTGATGTCAATAAACATGGTGGAATTATTTTGCACGAGCTTGAAGGTGACACTCCAAAGGAAGGAGATACTGTATCATGTGTTGTAGATGCAGTTCGTCGTTCAAACATAACTAAAAACCACACAAGTACTCACGTACTAAACACATCATCACGTAAAATTTTAGGGTCTTGGATTTGGCAACACTCTGCATTCAAAAATGATGATCATGCCAGACTAGACATCACACACCATTCATCATTAACAGATTCACAAGTACAACAGATAGAGGATACAGCTAATCAAATGGTACAAGACAACATTCCTGTCTCAATTGACTACTATGATAGAGGAACTGCAGAACAAAAGTATGGATTTAGAATTTATCAAGGTGGTGTAGTACCAGTAAAATCAGTAAGAATAGTATCTATTTCAGATAAAGACATTGAGGCTTGTGGTGGAACACATGTCAAAAGTACAGGAGATATAGAATTAATCAAAATTACAAAGACTAAACGAATTCAAGATGGAGTAGTTCGTTTGGAGTTTGTCTCAGGGCCAACTGCAGTATCTTATGTGGAAGAACAAAAAATACTACAAGCAAAAAATGATGAAGAGTCAGCCCAAAAAGAAATCAAAGAAAAGAATAGAGAAGAAAATAAACAAAAAGCACGTGACCTTATCCCCATACTACTTGATGAAGTTCTAGCTGGAAACTCAGGGGATATTGGAAAAATTTCAGTGAGTAACAAATTGTGTTTTTCAGCAGACGAGTCATATGATGATTATTTCCATCAAAACTTTGGAAAGAAACTAGTATCAAAAGATGAAACTGCAGCTTATTGTGGAATATTCGAGGCTGGTCCAACAATTAGAGTAATGATATTTGCAGGTACGAAATCAGGCGTTGATGCAGGCTCAATTGCTCGTGAAATCTCAAATATCTTGGGTGGTTCTGGTGGCGGCGATACTAAATTTGCACAAGGTGGAGGAAAAGACACATCTAAAAAAGAGCAAGCAATAACCAAAGCAAAATCAATGATTTTAGGATGATACTATGACAATAAACTGGAATGAAATAGAAACTAAATGGCGTAATAAATGGTCAGAGTCAAAAGACTTTGAAACAAATCCAAATGAGAAACCAAAAAAATTCATTACAGTAGCTTATCCTTATCCAAACTCACCACAACACATCGGACATGGACGAACATACACACTAGCTGATGTTCATGCAAGGTACTATCGAATGCAAGGATACAATGTATTATTCCCAATGGGATTCCACTATACTGGAACTCCAGTACTGGGTATGGCACGACGTATTCAAAATGGTGAGAAAGAAATTCTTGATGGATTACGAAATGTATACAAGGTTCCTGAAGATGCAATTAAGACATTTGTTGAACCAATAAAGATTGCAGATTATTTTCATGAAGAGATAAAGTCTGGAATGATTGAGATGGGTTATTCAATTGATTGGAGACGAGAGTTTACAACTATAGTCCCAGGTTATCAGAAATTTATCGAATGGCAAATTACAACACTCAAAGAAAATGGTAAAATCATTCAAGGTAGTCATCCAGTTGGTTGGTGTCCTAAGGATAGCAATCCAGTATCACAACACGATACAATGGGTGATGTTGAACCAAAAATTGATGATAAGAATTTCTTGGTAAAATTTGTCTTTGGTGAATATATTTTCCCAGTTACAACATTGCGTCCTGAAACAATCTTTGGCATTACAAATCTCTGGGTTAATCCAAATACAATTTACAAAAAATTAACAGTTGATGGGCAAAAATGGATTGTATCAAAAGAGTGTGCATACAAGTTAGAATTCTTTGATAAAGAAATTACAGTTGATGGAGATATCGCAGGATCAGACATCATAGGAAAATATGCTAAAACCCATGATGGACGAGATATTCCAATTCTTCCAGCTGATTTCGTAGAGCCTAGAATGGGTACGGGTCTAGTAATGTCTGTGCCTGGTCACGCACCAAAAGACTACCAAGCACTCATGGATTTGAAGGCAAATAATCATGAATTGGCAGTAAAAATCGAACCAATCTCAATTATTGTTACAGAAGGATATGACAAATTCCCAGCAAAGCAAATTTGTGAGAAATTGGGTGTGACTGATCAGTCAGATGAAAAATTAGAGGAAGCTACAAAGGAATTATACTTCAAAGAGTTTACTGATGGAAAATTAAATGAAGCATGTGGGGATTTCAATAATGAAAAGGTGCAGTTTGGTAGAGATAAAATACGATCTTGGTTAGCTGAGAACAAACATTTAGAAAAATTCCCAGTACTTGAGAATGCACCAGTGAATTGTCGTTGTGGTGCAGAATGTGTTGTAAAGATTTTGAATAATCAATGGTTTTTGAATTACGGTGATGAAGATTGGAAGGAACAAGCTCGCAATTGCTTTGATGAGATGAATATTCTACCAAATAACATCAAAACAGAATTCAAAGAAGTAATTGATTGGTTACATGAGCGAGCATGTGCAAGACAACAGGGACTCGGTACAAAACTACCATGGGATAAAGATTGGATTGTAGAATCACTATCAGATAGTGTAATTTACATGGCATACTATACTATCTCACGATTTGTAAATGATGGAACAGTAACTCCAGAGAATTTGACACATGAATTATTTGATCATATTTTGTTAGATATCGGGGATGTGTCAAAAGCTGCTAGTACATCCAAACTGTCTAATGATATCATTGAAACAATGAAAAAAGAATTTACATACTTTTATCCAGTTGACTCTAGACATTCAGGTCGTGATTTGGTTCAGAACCACTTGTCATTTTTTGTTTTAAATCACGTTGCAATATTTGAGAAAAAATTATGGCCACAAGAAATTGTTGTTAATGGTAGTGTCATGATGGATGGAGCTAAAATGTCAAAGAGTATGGGAAATATTATTCCACTTCGTTCTGCAATTAGAGAACACGGTGCGGATCCGATTAGATTAGCAATTATTTCATCAGCTGAATTACTTCAAGATGCTGATTTTAACATGGAATCAGTGATTGGAATTCAAAGCAAACTTGAATCATTACTTGAAGAGTGTTCTAGGCTCAAAAATGATCCGATTTCAGGCACAGAAGCAGAAGACAGATGGATTTTATCCAAATCCCAGAACATGATTGCACAAGTAACAGAATCTATTGAAAAAATGAGATTACGTGAAGGATTGCATGATATACTATTTTCATTTGAATCAGACTTGAGTTGGTATCACAAAAGAGTACAAGCAAAAGGAAGAGAAAATATTTCAGGAATATTATACAAAATTAATGCAGCTCGTGTTGCAATGTTATCTCCATTTGCCCCACATATAGCTGAGGAAATGTGGCAGCAGCTTGGTAATACTGATTCTGTTTCAAAATCAGTTTGGCCTGCATACTCTAAAGAGAATGTTGATGCTACTGCAATTCAATCAGAGAATTTACTTAAAGGAACAATAGATGATATTGCAAATATCCTCAAAGTTACAAAAATTACTCCAAAGAAAATTGTACTCTATGTAAATTCAGATTCCATGAAATCAAAAGTGTATCGTAAAGTGCTTGGCATCATGGTTGGAGGACAAAACAATATGGGAGTTGTTATGAAAGAACTAATTGCGGACCCAGAAACCACTGATGCTAAAAAAATGCCTGATTATATTCAAAAAGTAATCAAAGACTTGCATTCAGAATCAGAAGAGATTAAACAGATGAAGATAGAATCCGATTCCTTTGATGAGAAGAAATTCCTATCTACAGAATTATCCAGTATCGGTAAGAAAGAATTTGGAGTAGAGATTACAGTGTATTCTGCATCAGACAGTGACATTTATGATCCTAAAGATAAGGCACGCCATGCAAGACCATTCAAACCAGCAATTCTAATTGAATAATAATTTTCTCAGATTACAAAATTATTTGTACTAGTATTTCACAATTAATTTATGGAAGGAGATTCACCAGGTGAATGTGGAGACTGTGGGAAACAATTTACGTATTCTAAAAAACGTATGGAAACTCATTCAGAGTATTTGAAAAAACATCGATGCCCACAGTGTGGGAATTTTGCATTAAAAGTAAGAGTTTAGAATAGATTTACGAATAAAATTCAGAAATTTGATTGAATAGAATTGGAAATATGGTTTAATATTTTAAAATCAAAAATTATTCAAATTGAATTTCAAAGTGATTATTCCTATTATTGTAATTGGCATGATATTTGGGGTATTGATTATTACTTTTGAGGGTGAATCAACACCTTCTGTGATATTTGCAAATACTGGAGAATCTCAAAATTTTAAGCCTATTGAACTGGAAATGATGGAAACTAACGGTATCAAACACCTAATCCCGCTTGATAAAATCAAAGGGGGCGGACCACCAAAAGATGGAATTCCATCAATTGATAATCCCAAATTTGCAAATGTTTCTGAATCTCAATTCATGTCTAATTCAGATATGGTAATTGGATTAGAAATTAATGGAGAGGTAAAAGCATATCCTATTTTTATTTTGGTTTGGCATGAAATAGTTAATGATACAGTTGGAGGTACTCCAGTGTCTGTCACTTATTGTCCACTGTGTTATACTAATCAAGTCTTTGAGAGAATGGTTAATGGTAAAGAAGTGGAATTTGGTACATCTGGAAAATTATACAACAGTAACTTGTTGATGTATGATAGATTAACTGACTCGTATTGGAGTCAAGCATTAGGTATTGCAGTTAAAGGGGAATTGACTGGATATGAATTGAATTTAATTCCTTTTGATGTAATTACTTGGGGTGATTGGAAAGCACTTCATTCAGATACTCTAGTGTTAACAACTGATACTGGACACATACGCTCGTATGCAACTGATCCTTATGGAAGTTATTACACAGAACCACGAATTATGTTTCCAGTGGAACATAGAGATGATAGAATGAGTCCTAAAGAAATTGTTATTGGATTTAATCAAGGTACAACATACAAAGCTTACAAACAAAACGATATTGAATCAAATGTAATTATCAATGACTCCATTGGAGAAACACCCATACTACTTGCATCATTATTTTCTGAAAACTCTCGTGCTTTTGTAAGGGTAATTGATGAACAAAAATTAGATTTTGTGTATGATGACGGAAAATTTTTTGATACTCAAAGTAATTCAGAGTGGAACTATGATGGGCAGGCAATATCTGGAAAATATGAAGGAAATCAATTGGAAAGAATGCCAATTGAGCCTGGATTTTGGTTTGCATGGGTTGCATTTCATCCAGATACTCTAGTTTTTGGAGATGTGTAGATGAGACCTCTCAAAAAAGCAAGTATCGTGGGAATCATTACAATAGTTCTTTATCTTTTTGTGGTAGTAATTACAACTCCAGCATTAGAACCACTTGCTGCAATTAGTGCAGCATTTCAACTAAATACTATTGTAATAATTGGAATGGGAATTGGAATTGGATTACAAGTTTTCTTGTCTGAGAAAAGTAAATTATTAGGATGTAATCTTGCAGTAAAGAAAAAAGCGTTTGGAGGAAATTCAGGAAGTGTTGCTACAACATCATTTTTTTCATTTTTCTCCCTTGTTCCACTTGGTTGTTGTGGTTGGTGGCTGTATGCATTATCGTTACTACCAGGAATTCTTGGAACAGGAGTATCAGCAGTACTAATAGAATATAGTCAAGTGTTAGCATACCTAGGACTGGTAGTAATCTTTGGATTTGCAGGACTAACTGCTTTGAAATTAAAACGTGAACAGCAATTGCAAAAAATATCTAGTTAAATTATTAAAATAATTTTATGGCTTTATTTTTTTAAATAATTTTTTAATTCCTCTATATGCTAATACAGGTACAATACATGTTGGGCATCCAATTTTACTAATTGAACAACAACACAAACAATCACATTGACCAGTTTCATGGTTACAATTATCACAAACCATATTATTTTTTAATTTGTATAATATTTAACAAAGTATCCATATTTACAGAACGTTTCTAAAGGATAAAATAAAATTCCAAGACATAGCATGGATATCATAAAAAGTGCAGAATTACTTGCAAAACAGAAACATTCAGGACAATTAAGAAAAGATGGTGTTACAACATATTCAAAACATCTTGAGGATGTAGTAGGCAGGCTCAAAAGTCTAGGAGTAGTTGATGAGGCAATACTTTGTGCAGGCTGGCTACATGACACCATAGAGGATACTGAAACTAGTTTTGAGGATTTATTTCGTCAATTTGAAAGTGAGATTGCAGTTTTGGTTTTATCATTATCAAAAGACATGTCACTTACAAGGAAAAAAAGAGAGATAGTATACGTAAAACAACTCAAACTATCCTCATCAAATGCAAAATTAATCAAGTTGTGCGATATTTCAGCTAACTTGAGTGATATAAAAAACTGGGATGCATCAAAATCAAAGAAACTACGACAGGTGAGAAAATTACGTCACTATCTGAATATAATCAAAAATGATTTGATTTCCAATGTACAGTATCCAAAGGTTATCACATTGTTGGAAAAGGTAAATTTGATTCTAAAACAATTTCATCAGCGACCAATATCTTTGCAAGTAAAAATTTGATTCTGAATCAGACAGATATTCTAATTTTCAAAATCCCAACCATCCACATATGCAATTTCATCAATTCCCAAGTTAACCATAGTGGTAGGAAGATTTGTTTTAGTTAATTTCATAGACGGTTCATACGAGTTTAGAAAATTGCAACTCATACATATCCAGCTACCACCATCCACATGCTCCATAATCTGTAACAAGTCATCACCATCACAATTGTGACATTCTGTAGGGATTTGCTCTAGTTGTTTGGCTCTACAAATCAAAATTCTACCATCAGGATCATAATCGGCCATCATAGTTTTATCTTATTTACTCAAATAATTCTTTTTTTAATCAAATATTTTTTTTATAGCTGTAATTGAAACAGCTACACCAACAATTATTCCAACTATCTGAAAGTATGGTTTGAATTCATTATAATTTCCCAGATTTTTCAAACAAGTTTCATGCCATTCTGCAGGAGCATTTGCTGCACAATATGGAACTGCAAAATTACCAACACTCCATATGACATATTGAGATAATTCTCCAGCGCCTGCACCCAAGGCAATTCCTAAAAGCATTATACCAATTTTTTTTATTCCATCAGTATTGGTCATTTAAGATCATTCATCTCTTTCAGCCATACAATATTCACAAGCACAATGCCAATGACACCCGAGTTGATTTGACTTTAATTCCTGTTTCTTTTCTGTTTTCTTTTCTTTTTTCATTTTTTATCCCCAATACCATTTAGATTTCTCTTTAGAAGATTCCTCAATTTTATTATCAAAAGTAACCATGTCAAATATTTTTTCAAGAACAGGTTTTACTTTCATATCCACACCCATGAATTTATGAACTTAAAGTTATGGACTTTATTCTCAATGAAGATATCAAATCAGCATGAGGATGATTAACCCCTCACACCTAAACATGCAAACTGTTCGATATCATGATCAATTGCAACTCAAACCTAAACTAATCAAGTCTAGTTGTTGTAGTGAACATATCCTTGATACGCTGCACGGATAAGAAATATTCATAGTCTTTCAATATAATTGTCAAAGAATCAAGTTACACAATATTTTGAATGCGACCAACTTTACCATCTTCCAATTGTACCTTAATCCCATGAGGATGAAAGTTACTAGAGGTAAGAATTCTTTTCACTATCCCTTGAGTTAATTTTCCTGAACGCTGGTCTGCTTTTTGCACTATTTGTACAGTAATCCCTGGAGTAATTTTATCTCGAGTGATATTCATCACACATTGAAAATATACAGCTTATTTCTACTTTGAATTGTAGGAATTAAATTTCTAATTGAACCATTTATACAATAATTCTCAAAAATGTATGATTCATGTCTGCAAAACGAGATTATTATGAAGTTTTAGGAGTTACAAAATCAACATCAATTGATGAATTAAAAAAACAGTATAGAAAATTAGCATTAAAATTTCATCCAGACCGTAATCAGCATGCAGACACTCAAGAACATTTTAAAGAAATTTCAGAAGCATACGCTGTATTATCGGATACCAAAAAAAGACAACTCTATGATTCGTATGGTCATGTGGGTGTTAATGGTAGATATTCCAATCAAGATATTTTTCAAGGGGTACAAAGAGGAGGAGGATTTGACTCTAATGATGCATGGGGATGGCGTAACAAAGGCAGTGCATTATACTTTCTTGGAAAATACGATGAGGCAATCAAGTGTTATGACGAATCAATCAAAATTGATCCTAGCAATCCAGTTGTATGGAATAACAAAGGTCTTGCATTATACTATCTTGGAAAATTTGATGAAGCTATAGCATCATACGAGCATGCAATTACAATTGATCCTAGTGATGCTGATGCATGGAACAGTAAAGGGAATTCACTAAACTCACTAAAGAAATACGAGGAGGCAATACTAGCATACGAACATGCAATTACAATTGATCCTAGTGATGCTGATGCATGGAACAGTAAAGGGAATTCACTAAACTCACTTGGAAAGGGCGACGAGGCAAAGAAATGTTATGACAAAGCAAAAGAACTAGAATTGGTAGATGAATAATATATAGATTATATCCATACAAAGATAACAAAATTCCATTAATTCTTTTTTTGTTTGTTATACACAAGATAAAAAATACAGCCAGCACCAATAATCCCAACACCAGCTAAAATAATTTCTAATTCAAATTGCAGTGCCATATATACAGTAATTATAAATCCAAAGAGAGGTAAGATTGGAAATTTACCAACATTTAGTGGTACTCTAAATGGTCGAATCTCATCAGGCCTCACGTATCGTAGTAAAATTACTGACAAGTTTATCATTGCAAATGTAATGACTATAGCAAAAACTACAATATTTGCAACAATAACAATATCACCAATAAAAGCAAATGTAACTGAAGTTACAAAAATTCCAATTACTGCAACCCAAGGAGTTCCAGTTTTTGAGTGAACTCTACTAAAAATAGATGGTAGTGAGCCTGATTTTGCCATGCCATATAATATTCGAGCACCAGCAACCAGAGTAATCAACACAGTACTTGCAGTAGCAAATAATGCAATAGCAGACATGGTAATTCCACCCTCTATCCCTAAACCTTTAGTTGCAACATCAGCTAGAGGAGCTGCTGATTGACTCAAGTCATCCCAATTTAAAATACGTACAGAAGATAATGAAACTAGGATGTAAATTGCAGCTGTAATTATAATTGATAAAATTATTGCACGCGGTAGTGTTTTTTTTGGTCTCTTTACTTCTTCTGCTACATTTGCCATATCCTCAAATCCAATAAATGCAAAAAATATCAAAACAAATGCAAGAATTATTCCAGTCATTCCCGTTGGAGATTCAAAGTAATCAACTGGTTCTGTAACCTCATACGTAAAGCCCAAGAAAATAATTATTCCAAGTCCAGTAATAGTTACTAGTGCAAAAATTGTATTGGCCCATGCTGATTGTCTTATTCCAATAAAACTAACAAGGGATAATCCTCCAAGAAGTGAAATTGCAGAAAGCGTAATTGGTATATCTAAAAATTGTGCAAAATAACCACCAAACCCTAACGCAACAGTTGCACCAACAATCATCGATGTAATTGCAGTTAACCAACCAATCAAAAATCCAATAAATTCACTTTTGAATGCATTTTTTACAAAAACATATTCTGCAGCTGCTCTTGGAAATAGTGTTGTAAGTTCTGCATAACTTAGTCCTGCAAATATTGCCACAATTGCTGCTAAACCAAAAGAAATCCACATAGAATTTCCAGCAAAACCTGCAGCCTCGCCAATTAAAACATAAATTCCTGCACCAAGAGTTAGTCCTACCCCATACATGGTAAGCTGGAATAGTCCCATGTGGCGTTTTAGTTCAGACATTTAGTTTATTTTAGATTTTTAGAAATTTGAAGTTTTAGAATATGGGATTAATTTGAAACAAATAATGTATCAAGGCTAAACTTCAAAATTAATAACCATCTTTAAAACTAAATAAGAAGCATTTCTTCAGTTTTGTGTGAATAATAAGAAAATTATGGTTTGTTTAGATGGATCAAAAAATTCTCTACGAGGGTTGGATAAAGCAATTTTATTTGCAAAGCAATCAGATGCATCAATTATTGGAGTTCATAGCGATACAAGTTTTAGTGCATTTTCTGCTGTTCGTGCACCCATACTACCAGAGAAAAAATGGAAAAAAGATGTGAAAAAAATAATACAAGTTGCAATGAAAAAAGTAGAAAAAAAGAACATTGAATTTCAAGGAGTTGTTATTGGCGGTCATTCTTCAGGAATTGATTTAACCACATTTGCAAATAATCCAGCAAACATGATTGATCAGATTGTTATAGGGACCAGAGGAATGGGATTTCCAAAAGAGTTATTTTTTGGCAGTACATCAAACTTTATCCTACACAAAGCAAAGGCTCCAGTAACTATAATCAAATAATTACAATAGTCATCTTAAGATTGAATATTTAGAGATTAGAATCTTTTTGGGAAATAAAAACGGGTACAAAAAAATCCAAAGTTAATTTGATTTGTAGAGATAAAAATCAAATACTTATGATTCTGATTTCATTTTATCAGAAGCATATGTTGGAAGTAATGAAGGTATCCAAGCATGAATAAACAATGCTATACTCATAGACATTGCTCTCCACCAATGAGAGACATAAGTTGTATTATTTTCCTCAAGGTGTTTCATAATACCAAGTTTTACAAAATAAAGTAATAACAGTTTCTAAACTATAATTTGAATCCAGAGAGGTAAATCTAAAGAGTTTCTAAAAATAATATTTCTTGATTAATTTTATCCAACTCAAATTCTAATGAATTAATGGTGACCATAGAATTAGATACTTGCCAATCATGATTTTCAACTGCACCAAGATATTTTTCATATTCTATTTGTAATTCTAATAATTCTGATAGGTATTGAGCATCGTCAATGTGCATATTTTCATGCATAAAATAAGAGGTATTGTATCGGTCACTAATTATCATCATATAATTTAAAACCGCAGCCTCATCAAATGTCTGATTTGAATTTTGGATTTCAATGCCAGCTAATGAAAATAACAAAAATCCAACTAACGAGGCAATCAATAACACCTCTTTGTGTTTTAGAATTTTTAATTTTAGCACAGATTCCTTTTGGAATTCTTTAAAATCAATCACAGTCATACTGTAGTTACATAATAGAGGTATTTCACAGAAGATCTGCTTATTTTGAGCAGATGGAATCGACAATCCAAAAAATTAATGGTTAAAAGAGCATCAAAATTTATTTTCTTTTCTCAGTAATCTTGTCTAAAATCATCTGAACACAGTCATGACAAATAACAGATTTCTCATCCATGTTACGAATTATTTCATCATCTTGAAAATCTGAATCATAGGTAGCACCAATGACTATTTTGTTACTCCACACATCATAATCTCCTTTCTCTTTAGAACAGGATATACAATTCAACATACATCATTCCCTAACTAGAATAACCTATACTTTTCATGCCAAAACAAGCCTTTCCTCCTTTACTCCAGCATTTACAAGAACAGGAAACTGCCATTCCAGTTTCTATATCTTTGAGTACTTTATGAAAAACGCCTTCTCTAATTTTTGATTCAATTGAAATTGTTTCATATCTATCATGGTGTGAATCAGAGTTTTCCAATATTGTATCATAATAATCCCTATTAAAAAAAGTCATTCCATAGTTCATATTGATATGAATTAGCAAATTTTCATGAATTTATTCAAAAAAAAGATGGAAGAACCTACTCTAGTTTGTAGAATATGTGAAATGGAATTTACTGATCCTCAACGAACAATGAGACATATGGTTAAAGCACATTCAAAACCGCAAAAAACAAAGAAATAAGATTTTTTAAAAATATTTTAATTTATCTAAAGCGAGATTGAAAGAGCTGAAGAGGCCCTTCCAATCTCATGAAGAATGGAGAGTTCCGTTCTTCAAATTTGCGTTGACTACCCGATTTGGTAATCGCGATTTTTGGAATCACGCAAATTAGATATCAGTATAGTAATGTAAAAACTAATGATTTTGCAATACTCAAGGAGTTATTACAATTTTTTGTTCAATGGCATATCCGTCACATGAACATTCTTTACAATTAGTGATTGAAAAAGTGAAATTCTTTGTGTATTTCATTTTATGCTCTGATTCAGAGTGTCCACAATCACAAAGATGGCTATTTCCCATTTTATTCCACTAGTTTCTCAATTTCTCTTTCTAATTCTTTCATGATCGAGTCATCAAGTGAGGACATTACTTGGCTAAATAATTCATGCATACATTACAGAGACATTAATTTTCACTTAAGGAATAGTTTGATCAAAGTATACAAAATCTAGGATTTTGCAATATCAAAATCTTCACGACCATTACCAAATCTTTGTTTGATGATTTTAACACGATGTTTTTTACCTTTTAGAATATCTTGTGCTAGTTGGGTTGGCTTACCATCCTCATAGAATTTGGCTACAATCATCTTTCGTGATGTGTAAAAATCAGAAATCCCATCAAATTCCTCCTCAACAGTGATATTTACCTCAAAAACAGTCTCTTTTCCTACTTTACGCTCAACACTAGATACAAAAATTATAGTGAATACTCCTTTATCATCTAATTTTGATAGTGAAGCTTCTGTCATGTAAGAAAATTATTCATTCCAAAATATAATCTAAAAGATTTGAGTGTGTAAAACTCTTAAAGTAATTTTTTCACACAATTAATCTTGGTATCAAGAATTATTATTGTAATTTTCATTACAGCACTTTTAGGTTCAATTTTACAGACATGGGGAGGTAGTTGGGATATTACAAATCACCAATTAGGTAATCCTGAGTCATTTTTCACACCATCACATGCAATTCTGTATACAGGAGTAGGAATTGGTTTGATTTGTGCAATTATCTCAACTGTAATTATCCTAAGAGATAAAGAAATTTTAAAAAAATCATTTTCTCTAGGTTTAAAATTAATTATTCTTGGAAGTGTATTGCAAATAATTGCAGGTCCAGGAGATTACTATTGGCACGAAATTTTTGGAATAGATGGACTACTTAGTCCAACTCATCTCACATTAATTACAGGAATTTTAATTCAATCAACTGGAATAGTGATTGGGCTAGCTAGATTAATTCCGTATAATTTCAAAGCAACAAAACCGTCATTGATTTTTGCATTTGGAGTATTGTGGTTTATTACAATAGGGTTCATTTTCCAATTCACATTACCAATTTCTACAGGAGATACAATGGATTTGGATCCTGATCCATATGTTGCAGTAATAATTGCTGCAAGCACAATGCCATTTTTTAGTACACTAATTTTTTGGTCATCAGCTAAATCAATAGGAAAATTTGGTGGTGCGTCCCTAGTTACTCTAGTATTCATTGTACTTAATGTAACATCAAATGTTATTCCAGTAGATTTTCTATGGGTGTTCTTACCATGGTTTGCAATACCAATGGTTTTAGCAATTGCAAGTGATGTGTTAATTTCAAAGAAAATCAAAGTTGGTGAAAATATTGCAGGTGCAATGATTGGTTCTGTATTTTTTATTTTTAGTATGCCACTAATTGGTATGACATTTATTCAATTTTACATATTTAGTGGAGTTTCAGGGTATAATCTACTACCAGAATTTGTAGATACGTTACTAGTAATTTTAGGTGCAATGAGTATTCCAGGTGCAATTGTTGGTATAATTTCAGTTAGATTTGCAAAAAAGAAAATTTCAATTCCTAAAATTACAATGTAAATTTGAATTCCTAAAGACTTGAACCAAATTGAGACAATAAAGTATTAGGATTTTTTTTCTCTCTGTAATGTTTCAAAGATTGATTTCCATTCTTTGAATTTTTTAGGTTCTTCGAGATTCATAATCTGTAAGAGATTTAATGTTTCATCAATTAGTTTGGCAAGTCGTCTTTGTGCTCTATCATAAAGATCATCTTTTTGTTTTTTCCATTCTCGTAATTCTTTGTTAAAAAAATCAATTCGGCCAAGTTTATAATTAATCTCACCTTCTAATATTTTCAAAGATTCAGGTTTCATATTTCATTACTCTTTATAATTTTCTTTCAAACAAGAATCACAGATACAAGTTACCATCAAAGAAGCATTATTACAATCACATTTTTCACACATACATTCAATCACATCCATGACTAAATTATATTTATTTTCAAGGGATATATCTCGCGGTTAATTATCAAGTTTGAAAAAACCCCTAAATGACCAGATACTAGTTTGGAGATTAAAAAATATAATTTTAATCAACAGGAATTATGCTAAATTCTTTGTAAAAGATAGTGCAGATGATTCAAACCCAAAATGCTTATAGAATTGATGAGATTCTTTTCGTTGATTTCCAGATTCTAGTCTGATTCTATGACATTTTTTCTCTTTTGCAATAGTCATACAAGAAGAAATTAGTTTTTTACCTACTCCGTGAGTACGATATGTTTCAAGGACAACTAATTCTGGGATGTATGTTTCCAAAGTACTACGATTGAGTCGTGGCAAAAATACCATACTTAGCATGCCAATGACTTTCACATCATCAAGTACTGCAACAAGAATTTTTTTATCTGAATCTGTAAGATATTTTGTTACTAGTTTTCTAAATGTCTCAACATCAGAGTCTTTTTGCGGTTTTGGACGCCCTAGATCATATAACAATCCAAGAATAATGGGAATGTCTTGCTCAGATGCATCTCTAATCATCACATTATCCATAATCAAATCACGCCATCATGACTTAAGAATAGAATCCTTAATGATATTTCATTTTTCTAAAAACAACTGCACTGCAGTGCTTTCATTATAAATACAAAAAATCAGTAACTAATATGATGACAAATTCGACATTAATAGTATTAGCAGGTATTGCTGTTGGAGTAGTTGCAATCTCAGGAATAATGGTGTATGCAACAGCTAATCAAGCAAATTACCTCCAAGAAGGTTCAGCATTAGCACCAGCTGCCACACAAGGATCATTTGCTTCCGAATCAGGATTGGGCGCAGACTTGAATAAAGAGCAATGGCACGAAGATCCATTCGCTGAAAGAGCTGCAGAAACAAGAGCAATGAACGAAGGCAAATAACACATCTAAAACATATTTTTTATTTTTTAATACTAATAAAAAATCATCTTTTAATTTGCAAAAGATAATTTTCTTTTCCTTTTCTACTTCTAGGTAAACATCGCAATTGTCTATTACAACATGGACACGTATTTCCATCATGGTTCAAAAATACCTCACAAAAATTACACCTTTTTTGTCCTGCGGCATATCGTCCAATCTGAGAGGGTTTTAGGGCCTTGAAATGTTTACATTTACCAATACAATAAGTCATAATCAAAAAAATAAACTAATAGAAGATAAAAGAGTTGATTGCACTGCATGGCGATGCATATACTAGGAGTCAAAAATTTAGATAATATCTAAATCATTTTTTATTTTATGCCCTAAAGGTATGGATTTTTGGGAGGAAATAGGTGTAAAATCAATCTAGTCAATATTGATCAAGCGATCAAAAATTAATTTTTACTTTCAATGCTAAATCAATACTACTAATCATTACATATGAAAAAATCAATAGAAGAAACAACAGTTTTAGAAAAACCAATTCAAGATAGACTTCGACAAGCAAGTCACATAACAGTAGAATCAGCCCTTAGAAATAAAGTGAATCTGAACATTTCATGGTATAATATTCACGGAGAACAACAAAATCAAAAATATACAATTGCTGCAGGAACAATGATAGAATTTTAACTCTTTTTCTTTTTTTATTAAAAGAGAAAAGTTATTTTCCCCAAACCATAGGTACCAAAAATACAATCATTACAGTAATTATTGGAATGCAAATAAGATCAAAAGGTAATCCATAGCGAACCATTTGTTTTATGGTTACATATCCACTTCCAATAGCAATTGCATTTGGCGGAGTTCCAACGGGCATCATAAATCCATAACTTGTAGCAAATGCAACGGGGGCCATCAGTAAAATCGGATCAAGCTCAGTTGTTGCACCTAAAACGGCCATTATTGGCAATAGTAATGCAGCAACTGCAGTGTTACTCATCAGTTCACTTGTAAGCATTGTAATTGTAACAATAACAAGGACTATCAGGAAATAATCCAATTCTCCCAAAAACAACAGTTTGTCTGCTATCCACATATCAAGACCTGTGGCAGTAAAACCACTAGCCAAGGCCAAACCTCCTCCTATCAACAGTAAAACTCCCCATGGAATCTTACGAGCAGTTCTAAAATCAAGTAGACGCTGTCTCTTGAATCCTGAAGGTAAAATTAGTAGGGCTGCAACAGATACCAAAACAATCACATGATCCCCTACAAAGGGAACCAAATCTTTCCAAAATAGACCACGAGTAATCCATGCAATTGCAGTTGCTGCAAATATTACCAGAACAATTTTTTCATTTCTACTCCAGTTACCAAGATTTTTTAATTCTTCAGTGATAATGTTTTTGTCTTTGAGAATTGGTTTTTTGTTATCTAGTTTTGCAGAAGTTGTCATGTATATCCATAATATTACAAGTGAAACAACACTAATTGGAACTCCAACTAGCATCCAATCAAAGAAAATAATCTCCACTCCTCCAATAGATTCACCCAGAGATGCAAAAAGTACATTGGGTGCTGTGCCAATCATAGTGGATAATCCTCCTAGACTTGCAGCATATGCAACAGATAATATCAGGCATGTTGCAAATCTTTTTTTCTGTGCAACATCTACTTGTGATATCACTGCAATTGCAATTGGAAGTATTAGTAAAGTAGTTGCAGTGTTTGTAATCCATGCACTCATGCATCCTGTAACAATAATGAAACCCAAAATGATATTTTTTGGTTTTGTTCCAACAATTTTTAGAGTATTAAATGCAAATCGCTTGTGAAGGTTTACTTTCTCTATTGTCTTTGCAAGTAAGAATCCACCCATCAGTAAAAATACTAACTTGTCACCATATGCAGAAATTACTTTGTCAATATCTGCCACATTAAGCAGTGGAAATACAAATAATGGAATTGATGCAGTAACATAAAATGGAATCGCTTCAGTTGCCCACCATATTGCCATCCATACAGATAATCCTAAAACAAGTTTGGCCTCAAATGCTAATCCATCAATAGGATAAGATGTGATAATAATAAATAAGATTGGAGATAACACAAATCCTGTAATTCTCAATCTACTGTGTAATGGACTCCAATTGCTAAAATTATTCAATACCAATACCTCATCTCAAATTATCATCTATACTTTTTGTAATAAAATTTCCAAAACTCAGGCATGAGTTCATCCTTTTTGGGAGTGAGTGTATAGTGAATTTTAGGGAAAAATAGAATGTAAGATTTTCGGATTTAGAAAATCAAGATAAATTAAATAAACAATGCATTTGGATTGATAAATTGGGACGTAAATATACGTGAAAATTACCTATTCCACTTTATTCCAGCAATTAATCCCATTACACTGACTACATGTTGCCTTTTCATTCCATTTCTCAAATGATTTACCTGATGGAATTTTCACTACTGTAATTCTACTACACCCAGTACATTGCACTTTGAGTGAAGTATTACCAGTCTTATCATTTACAAACCAATCTTTGAATCCCATAATCACTCACAATTAATTTCCAGATGAACATCCATGTTTTTGTGCCCATGTTGTTACTTCAAACTCTGATGAATCACAAAATCTTTCCTCCAAGTGTCCTAAATTTGCATCAAGTAGTTCTTGATTCAAAATTACATCATTACAATACACTAGACCAATTATTTGACCAAAAGTACCAAGTACTCGTCCATCATCCTCATCAACTATTACTGTAGATCCAATAGGACAAATGGTTTCAATAAAATTCTTAGATTCAATGCCACCAAATCCTTGTAGATCAGGAGCAGAAGCTAGTGAGAATCTAATTGATTCATCATTAACTAGGATAGAATTTCCATCAATTATTTCAGTAACAATTCCTGAAAAACATTTGGCAGAACCCATACAATCTAAATTTTCATCAATTGTTGGCGCAACATCTACTTTTTCAACTGGAGCAGTATCAATTACATCAACTGAAACTATAGGAGTTACATCATCAGTATCTCCACCTAATTGATTAGATACAACTCCAAAAATTACAACAGCAACAATTGCAATACCAATTTTAATTATGGGTTTCATTATATCAAAACTTTGTTAGTTTGCATTCCTTACCTTCTGCACGGCATTCAGCGCAGTATAGTAATGGAATTCTAACAGGACCTATATTTTTGAAATTCAAATGTGAATCCATAATGTGGCCACATTCAGAATTTTGGCACTTTGTATCTTTATTTTCATATAGAATAGAAATTGATGATTCTCCCATGAAAATATCAAGATTCTTGGGCAGTTAAATTACTATTGGTAACCTACTCTATACCTTTTTCTTGTTTTATTTTTTTAATTACATCAGATACTAGTTGCTCATCTTGTGTAACTAGTTCTTGGAGTTTTACTTTATACTCTTCATCACCCCATTTATCAAATGCAAACATGTTTTTTACAAGATTTACAATTTTTGATTTATTTCTTTCATGATCTAGTTTTGCTTTTTCTGCGCCTTCCATGATATCACCCAAAAGTATTCTGAACTTAAAGATATTGGAATTATGAATTAATGAATACTTTAGAATTGGATACGGTAATCATTTCTACTGTGTCAAAGGGGATATTTTCTTTATTTGATATATCTAGCAATTCATCATGATGTACATTGTCTAGATGTTTTTGGAACTCGGATTCTTCAATGTTATCTGCTTTGAAAGTACATGTCTCAAATACACAGTGAAAATTCAACAATTACAAACAAATCAAATTCATTATAAGAATTATCGATACATTGCATACAAAACATACAAAATGGATGCAGTAAGAATTGAGATTCCAGTAATTATGAGTAATTGTTTTCCTGAAAATACACTTGTTCTAAAACTCATAGAATTCAAATAATAATTTCAAAATTAAGCGTATTGAAATCTAGTATTTTTTTGGTTTTTTGGCCTTTTTATTTAGCTGTTGATCGCTTTTGTATTTTTTAATTCGTTGTTTTTGCTCAGCTGCCTTTTGTCCTTTTTGTTTTCGATTATCTTTTTTCTTTGATTTTTTCACCAATTCTCATCACTCAAATTCCTTCTTCATTCAAATCAGGTTCTGGAGTCACACTGTCAAATCTCATTTCAGGTTTCTGACACGATTCACATTTTTCCCACATACCAAATTGATTTCTGTATTTTCCTTTTCCGTCACATCTAAAACAATTCAATCTGATCTAATGTGTATAGTTCAGCAATAAGGTTTCTGGCAAGAATCTGAATGCCATATAAAACACAATATCATGGAAAACTTAAATCTAGAAAAAGCACTAAATTGTAATGAAAACATATTACAAAAACAGATGCCATACTAATGGTTGTAAAAACAGTGGTGAGAATGCAGTTTTAATCCAAATTAAAAATAATAAAATTATAATCCAAGTATGTGAAAAATGTAAAGAAATAATCAATGACAACAATACTAAATCAAAAAATGAAACTAGTAATAATTATCTCAGTATTTTAGATCCAATATCCGTAATGTCAATGACGCTAGAAAACATGGAATTGAGATTTAATGATGTAATGGATAACGAGATGAAAGTTCCAATGAAAAGAATGCGTAGATCAATTGATAAATTAGTTGATCATGTATCAACCCAATCACAAGTAAAATACAGAGATGATTCTGAAGCCATTAAAATATAAAATTTAGAATAGGTAAAACAAAATTTCACAATAACCTGCCTCTTTTAATTACTAATAATATCAAATCATTGATGACTACCACAGTAGATTTACGAGAAGCCAAAATTTGCTATGGTTGTGGGGAAAAATGGAATCACGCAAATCAGTATAATCACATGTGCAATGTGTGTAGACACAAAAATGGTATTCAAGCAAAAAGGCGCAATTAACGCTCAATAACTAGGGTCACTCTATTTATCATAAATTTTAAAAATTCAGATAGAGATTTTTTCTCTCCATATGATTCATTCCATTCTAAAACCAATTCATCATAGAATTGCCATTCTTCTTTATCTTTTTTGAGATGTATGCTCATCATAGATTCAAATGCACCAGCATCCCAATCAGTTGGGCACATAATATCATCCATCTGAATTAATTTCCCATTTTTGAGTCCAAAAGGATATGATTTGCACACACTCGGTTTAATCTCATTTACAGTACATCGAAAGATATCTTTTGATTCTTCTAAGAACATACATGCTCCATCTTTTTGTTTTAATGCAAGGTCCAACAGTCCTTCTTGTACATTTATTCCCAAATCATAATCTTTAGCACCATAAAGCTCAAGAAATGATTCAGGTGTTTTGTTTAATCCAATAGATAGTCGGTAAATGTCATGTGCGTTTACAAATATCGTATACTCTTTGCAGCAGTTTGTCTCACATGTATCACAAGGAAACGCTCCAGGATCATTTGTAATTATATTTAATGTCATAAAGTGATTTTGTGATTTTGGGTATTAAATGTGTAAAATTTTTTGTTTCAAAAAATGAATGTCAGATGCGACACATAAATAATCATTTCAAAGACAGTAATTATTAAAGATTCTAGATGTGGATGATAGTAAAAATATCACTGATGCATTGGAAATGACTTTTGAGATTATTGGGCACGATTTTACATCTTCAAATTCAGGAAAAGAGGTAGTGAGTTTGATTATGAAAAATGACTATGATGTAATTTTACTTGATTTTGCAATGCCAGGATTTTCAGGTCTCTTGATGTGGTCAGAGAACTAGAAAGCATGACAAATGTTCCAGATTTGGATATTATTTTATTTACTGCATCAACAATAAAACCATCAGAAATTGAACAACTAAATCAAAAAGGAATCAAAGGAATTATTAAAAAACCAATACAAGTGCCTGGATTAGAAAAGGAAATTAACGAAATTTTATCAAAAGAATAGCAGTTAGTTTTCTTTCTTGGGTTTACGGTTATCTTTATCATTAAAGAATAAATCAGAATCACCTTCTTTTGCCTTGTATTCATCATATTCTTTTTTTGATTTAATCATCTTTTTACGATATTCATCTTCTAAAGTCATGAATAGAATATTTTGTTTTTGTCTTTATTTAATTTTTCAAAAAAATATACAATATACTTTTTAATTATTATTGCCTAGTATACTCATGACTAGAACAGAAAGAAGAAGAGATACTGCACATCCTACACGAGATGGCAAACATCACCCAATGTGTAATAATCCTAAATGTGAGGATTGTTCCTAGTTTTATTTTCCATAAAAATTATAATTAATTTAGATTATTTTTGAAATTTTTAATCATGTGATTCATCAAATCACCAACTGTGATAATTCCTACAACTAGACCATCATCAATTACAGGTAATGTTCTAATTTTACTTGAAGACATTAAATCAGAGACTTCCCACAAATCAGAATTTGAATCAATTGAAATTAGAGGAGAAGACATTATTCGCCTAACAGGTGTATCAACAGGATAAGAATGAGCAGTTATTTTTATGGCAAAATCTCTATCAGTAACAATTCCAATAGGCAAGGCATTTTCTAAAACAATTAACGAACCAACTTTTGTATCTTCCATAATCTTTGCTGCATGAAGGGATGAAACAGATTCATCAACAGATATGATATTTTTATTCATTATTTGAGATATTTTGGTTTTATGTTGAATTGATTCAAACAAATTCATAGCAAATATTAGAAAAAATGATATTTCAAATAACTAATGATTATCAATCATGGTAATCATGTTCGTTAAACTCAGAACCTAACGGTATATTCAAAACAACCGTAGAATCAGTTGTTTGAAATTGTAATTCCTTGTCTGGAACAAAACTACGAAAAACTTGAGATAGTAATTGTTCAGTAAAGACTGACCACTTTATTCCCAAATCATGTTGGATGATAAATGAATGTATATTGCCAACCACCCTATGATCAGAATTCATGCCAGATGCTTTCATGTAATCTTCTAAAGTCTCAACACATCTTTTGAGGTCATATCCTCCTTTGATAAACAATACAGTATCTTTGATCATTGGAAATATCAGAGTAATTATTTCATCAATATCTTGTCCATCTAACTCATCACCTAATGATTTTAAGATGGATTTAGGAACTGGAATCATTCCAATTTTACTAGAAAACCTATCCCATTCCACATATCTTTCCAGTATTTGTTTAACAAGGACGTTTTGAGATGTATTTTTTTGTGAAGCTTCAGTTTCTAGTTCGTTGATTAGTTTTTCAGGTAATCTGTAGGTAATACTTCGAGTAGCAGGTTTGTTTTGAGTATGAGATTGCCTTTTGGAGTCCAAATTTTCTTCGATCATATTCTATCTATCGAATATAAAATGATAGTTAATGTCTAGGCAAAATATTAGGTTCAATTTCAATAAGTACTTGATCTAAATCATATTTTACTGAAATAGATTTTATCTTACTTTGGTACAAAAAGAATTTTTTTCCATCTTCATTAATTGAACCTGATATATTTAACAGCCTTGCATCAAAGAGGGTTTGTAATCTTCTATACACAGTGCTAATGGGAATTTTTTCATCATGAGATATTTCCATTGCAGATTTTGGTCTATTGAGCGTATTACGAAGGATGAATTTGCAATATTTATCAGCAATTACTTCTAAAACTATTTGTTTTCTTTCATCATCCATTATTTTTCGAGTTTGTATGAGTTCTTGCATAATTGAAAAACAGTGAAAAGAGGATATAATGAATCAGTATACAGTGCAAGACATTGCAAACAAATTTTATAAATCCAACAATTCATAAGATATTCATGATGTTTAATCCATGGAGAAAATCCATCCCAATAATGGTTTTTTCAATTATGTTAATTTCATTGTCTGTGAATTTTGCAAATGCAGAATCAGTTCCAGATTGGGTAAAAAATACAGCATTATGGTATGGTGAAGGAATGATTTCAGAAGGTGAATTTCTAAATATGATAAAATTTTTGATTGATAATAAAATCATAACATTAGAAATAACCTCAACAGAAACTGAGAATTTGGATGTACAAGTAATTATTCCAAATGGAAACTTTGATGTGTCTAGTTCATCATTTTATCTTCCATTAAATCAAGAAACTAGTATTGGAGCAACAGTAACATGGGTAAATGAGGATAGTGTTCCACATACAATTCAAAGCCAAGATGAATACGGTAAAGTAATTGCTCTATTCAATAGTGCACCACTAAATACGGGAGATAGATTTGAATTCACGTTTGAGGAATCAGGAACATATAATTACTTTTGCTCGTTCCACCCATGGAGAGTAGGAGTAGTTACAGTAAAGTAGTTAATTTTCAAAGATCGTTTTGAAAGTTCATACCAGCATCAAATTTGAAATTTCATGAATACAAGTTTGAAGAATTGTCTAATGAAGAAATGAAACAAAAATACAGATATACAATTTATCAAGTTAACAGAAAATAAAAAAATAAACATTTTTTTAAAATACAAGTGTACAGATTATTACAAGATTCCAAGCGTTACAACCAAGATCATAATTAATATTCATCAGAGAAAATAGAATCTACGTTTAATATCCATCAATTTTAAAATCAAAATCATGAAAGGAGTAATTTTACTTTTAACAATAGTTGCAAGTTTAGGATTTACAGGTATAGTTTACGCTCAAAATTCAGGAGGTGTGGATGTTGATGGATTTTGGTATTTGGGGGAGGGACTCAAAAAAGGAGACTATTTCGAATACACAGTATGCGATATTGATTTGAATTCATGTTTACCAATAGAGTTGAAAATTTGGATAAAAGGGGACAGAGTAAATGTTAGTGAAACGTTGTGGGATGCACAAATTCTAGTTGTAGACCAAGATAAAATTATCAAAGGTTCTTGGGGATTAGGAAAAACGGTGCCAACACCAATCCTCTTTGATGATGATTTATCGGACTATGCAATTGCATTCAAGTCATCAATTGCATGGCTTAGTGCATATGTTACATCAAATGAAAATGATAGAATTCATGGACCACAAGAGTTCAAGAGTACATCATGGGGGGCGTTAGGTCCTGTTGGGGGAGGATTGGTATCTAATTTAATTCCAAATAGAGTAGAAACAATTACCACTCCAAGTGGGACACTAGATACAATTGTTGTTGGTTGGTACAATGAAAATGATAATGAGATTTGGTTAGTTGATGATTTTCCATTTCCAGTAAAAGCAAAAACTTTCGCAGGGATGGAATCAGAGAATGTTCCTGTAATGTATGAGTTTGAACTACAACAGTACAAACAAAACATTACAGAAGATCCATTCAAAGATGTAGTAGAGTCAATCAATAAAGGAGAAGAACTTGGTTGTGATACAAAATTTTTACAATACACCAGTAAAAAAATTCCTACAAACACATATTCATTGATGGTTCAATACAATCATGCTCCAGAAACACCACTTGAAGGATGCGATATTGATTGGAAAATTAATTTCTATAGCAAGTATAGTGAAACTAAAATTCTAAAGCAAATTCATTACGATGTTTGGGTAGTAGATGAGAATGACAATTTACTATACTCTTATGCGCAAAGCATAGGAAAGGAATTTCTATTCACAGAATATGGCCAAGTTGAGCACCTATTACCAATTAATCAAGAGGCAGGGCTAGTACGCTATGCAGTATTTGTGTATGGTTCAGGACCAGAAGTTGAATTAGATCCTGAATTAGGCGGATATGCAATAATCGAGGTACAAGTAGAAGAGAATCCATTACTTGAAAAATTAAATGATAATACTGTAGAATCAAAAATTCCTCCATGGATTAAAAATAATGCAAAGTGGTGGGCAGATGGTGTAATAGATGATGATGCATTTATTCAAGGAATCGGATTTTTAATCAGAGAGGGAACCATTGCAGTTGAATCAACATCACAAAATACAGGGGAAATAAAACAAGTACCTGAATGGATTAAAAATAATGCAAAGTGGTGGGCAGATGGTGTAATAGATGATGATGCATTTATTCAAGGAATTGAATTCCTAGTCAAAGAAGGAATTATTCAAGTATAAAATTATAGAAGATTACAATCATTCAAAGAAAAAAAGGAACAAGTTATGTATGAAAGAAAAAATTAGAAAAATATGATTTCAGAAATCAAACATACAGAATGGCTAACACTAAACCAATTCCTACATGAAATTAAAAAAATAAACTCACCATGTGTAACTATATACTATCCATATGGAAAGGGAAGTGAAACTATTTCACTATTACAATCCACTACAAGAAATGAAACATTTGAGAAAATAGAATTAAAAATTCAAAGTAAAATTAAAGAGTTAAAGAAAAATCCAACATCTGCTGGAAAATTTACAAAGACTCTGTGTATTTTTGGCTGGATGAATAATGGTAAAGTAGTGATTAAACAAATTGGAACATCAAAAAGACTTCCATACATCTACATGACATCAAAAAAACCATACATCAAACCATTTAATGATATTCTAAAGACAAGCCATGATGTCTTATTAGTCACAATTGATCAGAAAACAGCTAGAATTCAAAAGTTTCATGGAGACCAAATAATTCAAGAATCAAAGTTAAGAATAGATTTGCAGGGTAGACACAAAAAAGGTGGGCAGTCACAGGGACGGTTTCTTAGAGCCAGACAGACAAAAATTCATGTTTTCTTCAAAAAAGTGGCAAACAAGGTTAGACTGTTAGAGAATAATTCAGAATTAATCCTACTGGGAGGTTCAGGCATTGCAAAGACAGAATTCTTTGATGTAATGGATTCAGAATTGACAAAAAAAGTCAGGTTTGTAAAAGAGTTATCATTTTCAACTACTCGAAACAAAATTTATGAAAAAATCATTTCACATCTTTACCAGTATAGAAAAAAGTATGTTGCAGAAATTATCTCAAAATATGAAACCCTAGTCAAAGAGGGTCTAACTGCAAAAAGAAATGATGTAATACTCAAGGCATTGCAAATTGGGGCAGTAGATACTCTAATTGTATCAATGAACTATCACAACAATGTACAATTTAAAAAAATCATAAAAATGCTAGAATTAGCAAAAGGTACTTCATGCAAAATAGAATTTGCAGCAGCTACAAACATTATCAAAAGATTAGAGATTGATAATGAGGTATTAGCAATTCTAAGATATAAAATAAAATAAACAGAAAGGCACTCAAGATTAAGACCAACTCCTTTCAAAGGAACTGATGACATCTTTACCACTTAAGATCACAAACGATTGTTTGTTGATGACAGTGATTTGTCTTAAGGTCTGAAACGATTAGTCTCAAACGACAGACGTCCTTTCTAATTCTATTATGTGAAATTCATATTTAACAACTTCTACTATGTTCTACTTTTAGAACAAACCGATCATGCGTCAAAAATTATTGTTTATATAAAAAAATAAAAAAAATACGTTTCGTGTATTTTGTTGTTACATCAAAGTATTCAGTATACATGTGCAGTACTAACTACAGGAACATTTAGCATGAAAATGCTCAACAATGATAACATTCCATATTTTACAGTTCTTATTGCCGAAAATTGGCTCGGAGATTCAACAGGAAAATCCTTGTAAGTGATCTTTTTGGATGTTGTCTTTGTGTCTTGTATGTTAAACATAAAAAAAAGACCATAAAAAACCACATAAAGAATTGTTTGTAATGGGATTACAACAATCAGTACATTAACTAAATTTTTCATATTATTTCATGACTAAAAGAGGAGAATTGATACTAGAACATCTTGATGATTTTATGAAACAGCCAGAATCAGAAGCTGAAATGTACAGATAGTGTATTTATTAGGATAAACAATTTCGGCAATTATCTTGAAAATAGCAGTAATGGGAATGGGGGTAGCTGGATCTTATCTAATGGCAAGACTCAAAGATTCAAACCATGAAGTTACAGGTTATGAAAGAAGTACAGAAGATAGACATGATTCAATTTGTGCATGGGGTACGATAAAACCAGTACTACAAGAGTTTTGTAAAAAGACGGGAAGAGATTTTGATGATTTTCTAATTCATGATGGAAAGAAAATGCATGTAAAAATGAATGATGATATTAAATTCGATATTGGCCTTCATGGAATGTGTACATATGACAAATTATCTTTAATCAAAGATTTCATCAAAGATTCTAAAGTGATTTACGGGGAGGCTCCAAAATTAGAAGAGTTAGAAAAAGAATACGATATGATAGTTGACTGTACTGGATTTGGCAGAGCATATCTACCAAAGATGGAAGAAGATTTCTTTTTGCCAACATACGAATACAAAGTAGAATATGAAAACGGCTTACCTTATGATGATTTTTACATTGAACCATTTCCTGGAATGTCAGGATACTTTTGGTATTTCCCACTAGGTGAGAAATGGGCACATATTGGAGCAGGGGATTACAACAAACAACATATCAAGGCAACTGATGATTTTCTAAAAAAACATGGCGGCAAAGTTCTAAAAACTAAAGGTAGGCCAATTAGACTCGCAACACCAGATAGATGCAAGCCATACTATTCAGGTAAAGTTGTAGGGGTTGGTGAATCAATTGGAACAGTTTATGCATTGTTAGGTGAGGGAATTATTCCATCAATGCAATGCGTGGATATTTTTATAGAAAACATGGATGACTTTGCAGCATATGAGAAGGCAATAGAGAAACATTACAAAGTGTATGCCAAGGTTTTTAATTTTGTTAGAGCTAAAATTCACAAGAACTTTAGTTTCTTTAAAGCATTGCCTGACTTTTTATCAATATTTTTCTACATGAAAAAGAATCAAGACAGATTTGGAATGGATATTAAAATTTCAGATTTGATGAAAGTTGCAAAAGCCTAAACAAAACTTACAGAGCCAAAACCTTCACGATTTGTTCTATTTGATGCCATATTGTAATCGTAAATTGTTTTTGAATATGCTTGTAGTTCTTCTTTCATTTGATCCAAATTATCTGCCAAATAAAATCCAGGACAATCTCCTGTGAATTGATATGTTGCATGTACACGTGCAAGTCCCTGTTCATTTTCAAGCCATGATGCAAATGGATACAAATAGCACACGCCAGGCCTGTCAGGATGCATACTACACCCACCTTCCTTATCTAAAAATCTACAAGAGATGTGAGTTCCGTCTTCTGATTCTGTTTCATCGGTTTTTCTTTTGAGATTAATTGTAGTCATTGTAGTCATTTGTCCTGATGGTCCAGGTTCAGTGTAAGTTACTGTGAGGGTTTCATTTTTTATAAAATCAGATGCATTTTTGTATTTTAGTCCCTTGCCAATTGTGATTAAATCATCAGAAGTTAATGGTAGTCTACCTTGTCTATCACAGCAGTTGTGACAATCAGGCCAAAAACATTTCCATAAAATGTATTTTTTCTCAGAAATAAGATAAGGTACATGAAACACTACATCTTTGACTTTGATTGCATAGTCTGAGACATTAGTGATTTTTCCCAATACAAATTTTCGTATTATAGGGTCTACATCCCAATCTTTTTCAAGTAGATTCAATGATTCTTCAATTTCAGTTTGAGACAACTATCAAGTTATAACATCTCAAACAGTTGTTATTAATGTTGAGTGAAAAGGGAAAATACGCAACAGCTACTGAAAACAGAAGATTTGTGTGGGCAGAAATTATTTGGCCATTAATTTTAGAAATTAATGATGTGATATTTACTTTACAACAATTTCAAAATAAAAGACAAAGAGTATGTGAGGGGAAAAATATTTCAATAAATATTCCATCTAGAGGATTAGCATCATTATTACAAAAAGGAATTATAATTAAAGAAAATAATATTTATTCAATTCATTACAAGTTAATTCCATACATGAGATTAAAAGCAATATGTGATTATGCAACTGCAATACATGAAGTCCGAATAAAATAATCACAGCAAATCATTATATTCTAAAACACCAGAATTTGTTTCAGGTAGCCCGATAGTCTAGCGGTCAAGGATTCTGCCCTCTGGATCTCAAGAGTGGATAGGCGGAGACGGCAGTTCGAATCTGCCTCGGGCTACTGTAAAAATATTTTTTAAAAATTCTATCTTGATGCTTGTGCGATTCGTTCTAGTTCATGTTTCTTCTTTACAGAAGGAGCACTAGAATCATTGTTTGCTGCAAGCATTAATTGTTCTGCCATATGTTCTTCAATTGGTTTTGGATTTGAAAATGTTGCCTCTCGTATAGCATCAGCGATAAATTTCAAAGCCATGTCAACTCTTCTAATTGGAGCCACATCAACTGATACGTGATAAGTGGTACCACCATAAACGATTCTTGTTGTGTCCTCGTTTGGTGCAGAATTTTCTACGGCTCTAACTAAAACCTCAACTGGGTTTTGTCCAGTTTTTAGTGCAATAATTTCAAATGCAGTTTTTACGGTATTGAGAACTTTGGTTTTCTTTCCAGTCATTCTACCAGTATTTTTTGCATATTTCTTTCCGAAATGCATTGTTTTGTTGATTAATCGCTCAACAATGTTAACATCTGCTTTGTTGAATCGTTTTAGTGCAGAACGACCAAAAGTATAAGGAAGAATTTGTTTTCTCAATGAAATTGCAGTTTTTAATCCAGGATCTTTTACTTCAATATCAGATAAATCCCATTTTCTA
>Ga0209664_1000292_pt1 | contig 33038 bp, 33 predicted proteins | sample SaaInlV_150m_DNA_FD_184668 | JGI IMG/M metagenome (GOLD analysis project Ga0209664, IMG submission 184668) | Marine microbial communities from expanding oxygen minimum zones in the Saanich Inlet - Saanich Inlet SI073_LV_135m_DNA (SPAdes) (version 2) | ecosystem: Environmental > Aquatic > Marine... | reverse complement strand
ATATTATGGTTTTAGTTGTCTTGCGCCATGGACAATCAATATGGAATAAAGCAAATAGATTCACTGGTTTTATAGATGTAGAATTATCAGAAAAGGGAAAAGAAGAGGCACGATATGCGGGCGAATTATTAAAAGATATTCGTTTCGACCAAGTTTTTTCAAGTGATTTAATGCGTTCAAGAGATACCGCGAAAATAGCAACGCAACAAATCTATTATAATGGGATTATTCACCCCGTTGTAGATTTTAAAGAACGCGATTATGGTATTCTAACTGGTAATAATAAGTCAGATTTATTGGCGGTTCATGGAGAGGAAAAAATAAAAACATGGAGGCGTTCTTATTTAACAGGACCGCCTGATGGAGAGAACCTAGACGATGTAGTGAAGCGTGTTTCTAGGGGCTATGAAAATCACGTGAAACCATTATTAGATTCCAATAAAAACGTCTTAATTGTAGCCCATGGTAATAGTTTACGTGCATTATTTGTCCTTCTTGGACTTAAAACAGAAAAATCGATTGAAGAGTTTGAAATAAACACTGGTGTGCCTATTCTCCTTGATATCAAGAACAAGGATTATTCCTATGTAAATGAGTTTAGAATTGCTGCCCATCAAATCATCGATAGTAGGGGAAATCCAACAATAGAAGTTCAATGTTTAGATAAAAAGGGAAAAACTTTAGGAAAAGGTTCTAGTCCAAGTGGTGCGTCTTGTGGTTCTACTGAAGTTTGTGAATTACGTGATGGAGATAAGACTTTATTTCACGGAAAATCGGTATTCAACGCCGTATCTAAAATCGCAGAATTAAACAAAAAAATGATTTTAAATAAAACCACGATATTTGACCTCTCAAACATAGACAAACAATTCAATCAACTCGATAATACAGAGATGAAGACGAATTATGGCGGTAATACAAGCACTGCGTTGAGTTTTTGTATGATGAATACTGCGGCCAATATGTTGGGTTTAGAAATGTATGAATATATTGCGAAACATTATGGATATAAACCTCATCTTGGACTTCCTACATATAGTGTCCAAGAAATACCCGGATTACCCACACCACTAGTGAATATTATTAATGGAGGGAAACACGGTGTTACTGAAGATTTAAAAATACAAGAATTTATGATATTTGCTCGTAGTGATATAAGCACTTCACTTCAAATACGTATTTATTGTGAGGTATATCATACATTAAAACGATTATTAGTAGAAAAATACGGAGAACAAGCAAAATCAATAGGAGACGAGGGAGGATTTTGTCCACCAATTTATAGTGCGGAAGAGGCATTATGTGTAATCGAAGAGGCAATTAAATGTTCTGGATATAATGTGGGAGAAGATGTCTTTATAGCACTTGATTGTGCTGCGAGTGAATTTTATGATGAAGTGTCCAAGAAATACGAAGTAGAAAAAGACCTATTTTTAACGGGTGAGGAATTAGTGAAATATTATGGGAAACTTATTAAACAACATCCTGCTTTAAAAAGCATAGAAGACGGTTTTCACGAAACAGATTATGAATCTTGGACACTATTCACCGAAATGTTTGATAAAGAATTAATGATAGTAGGTGACGACTTATTTACTACGAACCCTCGATTAATAAAACAGGGGTTAGAAGAAGGATGGGCAAATACACTTTTATTAAAGGTCAATCAAATTGGTACGATTACTGAATCTGTCCAAGGCGCTAGAATGTTATTAGATAATGGAAATGACGTTATTGTATCCCATCGTTCAGGAGAGACAAATCACGCATATATTGTAGATATTGCGATCGGCATAGGAGCGAAATATCTTAAAATAGGTAGTCCTTGTAGAGGAGAACGTGTAGAGAAATTCAATCGTTTATTAGAAATCGAAGAGAAAATGTTACGTGATATGTAATTCGTCTAATTACATTCTACACCATCATTGTCCATACAGTTATTGTCTACACAACCACACGTATTACCGTTTTTTGACTCTCTAAAATCACAGTCTTCATGATTACAATGGTTCATTCCTTCTGAAATTCCATTATTTTCAACAATAGGAAATGTGAAATATAAAATGGTGCTAAATATAAGAGCATGAATTAAAACAATAATCATTTTATTAAGTTTAAATGGTAGTGTAATAATATTACCGGGAATAAATATGTAAAAAAGGCAAAAAACATAAACAAGAGTAATGACGTTCATTATATAGTATTATTCAGATAATAATAATACTATGTTAGATATGATATCAAAATAATTATAATGTGATACAACAAAATATACTAGATATAAACACTGTTACAATACAGATAAAAGACAGTAATGAACCATTCTTTTTATCAGGAATATATTGTTGATTATTTAATTCATTTATAGTAACATTTTGCATTGGTACAACTACTTTTCGGTCGGGTCGAACGAACATATATACAATATAACTATATATATGTCTATAAGTCGGTATGTTACAATATATTTTAATCGGGTTACAATATAAATGAATTAATATATATATATATTATGGACGAACTATATTACCGCTATTATCAGAGTGAAAATCAAGATGAAACACAATTTCTAGATATCTTACTAAATCGTATAAACGATTTTGGTGAAATTATTGTTTACGAACAAGAAGCACATTTTCGAGGAATTTTTTTAGATAATGAATTACCCAAAGGAATTACGTTAGTAACTCCTAGAAAAAATCAAACAACCGCTTCCGATGGGTCAACGATTGAAGTTAAACTTCATCAGGATATGAGTATATTAGACGATGCACCTCCATATACATTTCTAATGGGGATACAAGAACATCCCGTAAAATCTGTTTTTACAACTATTGTACCAAACCACGTTTTATATGATTTATTATCAGAGGATGCACGAGAATGTTTACAAAAACCCCTATTTAAACAAAATAAACCAACCAGTTATTCTAAGGATATTCATTTTGAACCTCGGCTCCGTCCATTGTTAGTAATGGATATAGAAAAAGGACCTATATTTAAATTAAGACCAATCGATTCTGAAGAAATTCAACCACAAGGTGATAAAGCGATACGTTGTTATGAAGAATTAAAAACAAAAAGAGATTATGCAGCAGAACAATCCAAAATAAAAGTTGAATTAAAAAAAGGAGATATATTAGTAATATACAATCTTTTAACAACTCATACAAGAGATGTTTTTGAGGCTTACCATAATGGAACAGATCGTATAATTTTGAGAACTTATGTTAGCGACTGTAATAATTTGGTAGCTAATAATGATATAAACTCATTATTTTAAAATATATATTAAAATAATGAATGTTAAAATATTATTAATCATGTCGGTTAAACATATATAACCTATTTTTAATCGGTGTAATATTTCCCACCCTTCGATAAATTTTCTGCCGCCCACAACGGCTGTAAATTCGTATAGTGAAAACATTTCTTTTGCTCCTCTTCCTCCTTTAAATCAAAACTACAACAGGGGATACGACGGTCTTAATAATAATTCACTTTCAGGTATAATTTCTTTTTTTTTAGTTATAAGCCACTCTTTTGCTTCTTCTAATGTTTTAAATATTTCTCTATACCTTTTTTTATTATAAGCAAAACTAACATTATAAGTATTATATATATTATGTTCAATATTTTTAATTCCAGATTTTCCTAACGTTCTATCTTGGTTTCTGACTTGTAATGATTGTGTAGCAAGTCTTAAATTTGAACTCACCGCCTCGCAATCTTAAAAAACCAACCAATAATACGATAAAACGACAATAATTGTACCAATTAACAATGATAATACACCCTTTCTAGTAAAAAAATTAATAATATCTGAAACATAAGACATAACAAGCTCTTTTAATATAATTAATCCCATACGCGGACATTTAATTAGAAACCACTTGTCTGTGCGAGTATATGTTTTGGTAATACTTAATGATAATCCATCCGCTTTCGCCGCATGCCACCACCATGGTGGGATGGTTAAAGTATCTCCAGGTGATAATTCGACTTTATATATTTTTAGTTTTGTATGGTCAATATCTATAATATTATCCTTTAAAAAGTTTGATTTACACGTAAATAACCCCTCACATTCCAACGGATTATCGTAATAATCAAACATATAAACAGTTTTCTTTCCATAAATTTGATTTAATATATAGTCATTACTCGTATGGATATGCGCTCCAGAACGACTATTGTTTCCAAAAAATAATAATACACCCTTATTTTTACGGTTTGTATCAATAGGTAGTGCGAAATTTTTCAAATCATTATGCTGTAATAAATTTACTAGATCTATATCAGCAATATAGTTATATGGTTTCTTATTGTTTATGATATGTTCAGAAGCGTCATTGAATTTTTTTCGTTCATATTTTTTAACATCCGTTAATTCCATATCTCGGTATGTATCATATATTTCAACTTCTAAACTAAAATTTCGGAGTTTATCTCTAAAAAACTCCGTAATACTATCTTGTTTAAAAATGGGCATATTACTGCACCCATCACGAATAACATATGGTTTGGAAAAATTATAATAATCGGGTAATTCATCAAATTTTTCGATTTCATCAATTTTTATATACATGGTTTAATATAATGTAACAATATGTTTTTAATATGATATACGAAAGTAATGATAATTATTTATTAACAAGAATATAAATACTTAATTATTTATATTCATATGATGTTTGACCAGATTCACAATCAGTTGTTACAAGAACAAAAACGGCTCTATGAAGAAAAGATTGAACATATACGTCGAGTAAATGAAATATCGAAAGAAATAGAAAATATCGAATCAAAAATTGTGAGAAAATGTCTAGAATATCATGAAACACACGATTTTGTATATGAAAGAGAAGAAGGTATGTATGGTGAAAGTTTTCAAAAATGTACTCGATGTGGTTTCACAAATTAGTTTGTAAAAACATCTAAACCTACCAAACCGTTATTGATAATATATTCGATTGCGGCACCACCACCAGTTGATATATGTGTAAAGTTATTTCTATATTTATTTACAAAACCACCGGTATCTCCACCACCAACTATAACCTTTTTATGAGGATTTTTATGAATGGCTTCAATAAGGAAATTCACCAACATTTCGGATCCATATTTATATTTCTCATTCTCTACGACACCAAGTGTTCCGTTCCAAAATACCACATCGTGTTCTTCTACTAGACCCCGTAATGTATTCAATGATTTGAGACCAATATCGAAAAATAAGTCTTTCTCATCGAGTTCTTCTACAACTACATGTTTGGGTGTACCAACGAAATTATCACAACATAATCCATCCTCCATAAGTGTTATTTTCGCCCGATTTTGGGATATTTCTTGAATATATTCCACCATATCATCTTTAATAATACTGTTCATATTTCCGCCCGCAATATAGATGTGGTCAACCTGTTTTGAAAGATTTTTTAATAGTTTTAATTTATCTTCCATTTTCCCACCACCAATAACAGCGAGTATTTTGTTATTACTGTGATTTGATGTAATTGTTTGTAGAGCGTTTAATTCAGTATCGACAAGATACCCATAGCACTTATCGTCTAATTTAGAACCACAAATACTTAAATGGTCTCTGTGCATACATCCAAATGCGTCATTTACAAAAGAGTCACCGAGTTGATGAAAAATATTCACGGCATCCGTTTGACCCATCGTTTTATACTGCGTTTCTTCTGGATGAAATCGTAGATTTTCGAGTAAAAACAGTTCATTTGAAGAATTTTCCATTTGCTCAATTGTTTTTGAATGAAGTCCATGAGATAGAAATTCGATATCTTTATTTAGCAATGATTCTAAAACCGGTTTTATATGAATTAATGAATCATCACTATTTGGTTCTTTGGGTCTTCCAGAATGAGACATTAAGACAATACGTTTAGGAGAATCTTGAAGGACGCGTTTTATTGTTGGAATCGCCGATGTTATTCGAAAAGTGTCGCTTACTTTATTTTTTGATTTAGGAACATTTAAATCTAGACGAATATATACATTTTTTCCTTTGAAATTCCGTTTATCGATGAAATATTCATTAGCATTATAGCAGCCAATTGTTTCCATCATTTTTATAATTTGGCTCGCATATGACCATTCATTATCATACCAAATCATGATTTTAAACTGATTATTTGTGAGTTCAATTGATGCCTTTTTATCAATAATAGAAGGACAGCAAGTAGTAATAAGGTCAGAACTGACTACATTTTCGTCATTAAGTTCTAAATAAGGATTTTGTTTTATAGAATTGAAAATATGGTCTAAATCGGTTTTTTCTACTAGTTCGACATTTAAATCGACGAGTGATACATTATTTATAGGCACACGCACAGATGTTCCGACTATTTTTCCGTCAAGTTCTGGAATAATCTTACAGATAGAGGACGACGCACCTGTAGTATGAGGAATGATATTGTTTAATATCGAACGATTTGTACGACTTTTAGAATGGGCAGTATCCACCACCTTTTGACTAGCAGTAGATGCGTGTATAGTGGTGAAATTAGCCTGTTTAATACCATACATATCGTTTAAATGTTTCAAAACGGGGACAATCGAATTGGTTGTACACGACGCATTGCTAATAATTTTCTCATTATTGTATTCATTATGATTGGCGCCATAAACAAAAAGAGGCGTATCGTCCTTTGGAGGAGCACTCATGATGATATAGTCAATATCGTGTTGTTTTGCCGTTTCTTCTGTTAAATAAACCCCGGTCGCATCAATAATATGATGAACGCCGAAAGAACGCCAATTTAACATTTTCGCATCTCTGTTTCTTAAAAGGTGAACCGTTTTATTATTAATTTTAAATTGATTATCATCCATAATTTCAATGGTGAAATCGTTATTGTAATTATGTACAGAATCGCGTTTTAAATAATGTTCTAATTGATTAATATCAAAATCAGGAGCATTTATAACGCGTAAATCAAGGGTTTTACTATGGATAAGTTGTAGAAAAACGCATTTTCCAATTCTACCGAAACCATTAATTCCAATAGGAAGCATTGTATATAAGAAAATAAGAAAGTAAATATCTCCAATATTATTATACAATATGGCACCCTTAATGTTTATTTATAATCGTTCATATCAGACACCAGAACAGTATTCAATATCAATAAAAAGTACTGATAAAATAAACAACCAACAAAGTTGTGCTATGAAATTTAGCACATATGCGAAAACACAGTCTAGCACTAGAATAACAAATTGTACAAAATCGGAAAATGTATATTTTAAAGGAAGATTAATCGGTCGTAAATATTGTATACCCTTTTAGGGGACTTTATCCCTTACGACACCCTATGTTTGATTACTTTATTATCTAAAATTACTATATAATGAAGCGTCCTGTTAGAGATCCTAAATCGGGTACATATACGATGAAAGGTAAGATATATAAAGAATTATTTGGTTCAAGAGAACAGGTATGGAATGGAACTGCGTATAAAACAAAATATGGTTTAACGAAACAAGGTCTAGTAATGAATAAATGGGGAAGAATCGTATCCGCTGATAAACACGTCACCGCAAAAAAAGAGAAGCGTTTAGAGAAATATGGATATTATGCTAAAAAAGGCAAATTCGGATATCAAAAAAAGGCAACAAAACGTGATAAAGGAAAAAGGGGGGATGCGAAAAAAACGAGAAAAAAACGAGAATAAACAAATTTAGAGATATCCTAACTATAAAATAAATTCTATAGTTAGTGTATAATGTATAAAAATACAGTCGGATCGAAAGCCCAAGTATACCACGGAACAGCCAAGCACACATCTGGTGGTTTAACCAAAAAGCACCTCGTTAAATCCAAGGGTCGCATTAAGTCCAAGAAACAAGTTGCTCACGGAAAGAAGGCAATTAAGACCCTTCGTAAACTAGGATTTGTAGCAAAGAAAGGAACATTTAGACTTTTCAAAAAGAGTGATGGTAAAAAGAAGAGAGGAAAGACCGAGAAAAAACGTTAAACAGTAACTACTTAACTATTAAACATAAACAAGGGTGATATACATATTCTCGCATTATTTAGTAATGCTGCGCGAATATGAAAATAGCGATGTTCACAGTCATCTAGACGATTAATTGGTTTTTGACCTACCATGTTGTTCATTATATAAATTTCTGTTTTTGGGTAAATTTCTAATAATTTACATACATTCCATTCATATGATACATTTAAAAATTTATTTTTTCGATAGATTGAAAAGCCATTAAATGCCGATAAACATTTTACTAATCCTTTATTACCGTGTTGTTTAGCCGATTCGTACAATTTATGAGTTATCATTTTTTTCATTCGATTTATGATAGCATTGTATGTTGGATAATGCAAACAACTAAATGTATATGGATGAATAGATAGTGCCCAAATATCATAATAATCAATTCGGTTAAATGATATAGAATCCCATTCTAATGGACTTGTTCGTTCAGTATTAATAATATACTTTAAAACATTTATATTAATGTCTTTAGAACATACATCATCCATATCCATCATTATAAAATAATCAAAATCAGAATAGTCGAGTCTTTTAATCTCATTTAGAATATTATTTCGAGCATTTGATATATTTTGTGTTCGTATTTCACTCAGTTCATTCGTACCTATTATAAGAGACATTTTTTCGTTATAACAATCATTATATGTGTTTAATAATTCAAGTGAATTATCATCCGATTTATCATAAGCCATAATAATATGATAATCATCCAACACTTCCTCTATCTTTTTTATATTTCGAAAAACATCATTTAAATATTTGCCTGTATTTCTTATACAACCGCATATAAACATTTTTATCGATTTTTTTTCTGATTTTATAGAGACATTATGAATAATAGTTTGTATTATATCTGAAACATACTCATTCATATTGAATGAGTCGTCATTCTCCATCATAATATATTAAAATATTATGATGTTAGAAATTTATCGAAAATACTAATGTGTTAGTATTATTTCATGAATTTGTCCTTAAATTGTTCCGGGGTATAAACGGAAACTCCCAATTTTTTAGCAGTCGCAACCTTTCCTGTATTACTATCTGGTTCAGGAGTAATAACTGCGAATGTCGATTTATTCACACTACTACTCATTGAAGCACCTATTTGTTTTAATTGCGTTTCTAATTCTTTATCTCGGGAACCACTCATCACAATACTCTTTTTAAATAGCGGATGTGTCTCGTCTTTTTCTGAACTAGGGTCTGATGGAATAGATCGTAATTTATCAGTTAAACCACACTCTTGTAAAAATCCTAAAAAGACGGGAATATTATCAACAAAGGGTTTGGATGTAGTTAACGCCATGCCTTTTACAGATTTCAGTTTTGTAATTTTTTGTTCTGGTGTTTCTCGCGATGTAAGTATGTCGGGATATTCTTGTAAGATTAGTTCAGCCTTTTTATTACTAAATCCTCTACCAAACATATTGGATACAGCCATTAATCGTGTTAAAGGTGCCTTCTCGATCTTATCTTTAATGCCTTCTTGAACTTTCACCGCCATTCGTTCTTTAAAACCATCCACACTTAACAACTGGTCTTTGTTCATCTTAATTATTTTGGGTATCGTGTCGAAACCGGCATCTATTATTTTTTCCACATTTTTATCACCTAAACCATCCACATCAATACCTTTAAAGAATAATGCGATATTTTTATTTCTTACTGTCTCATCATCGTCTTTGTTTTTTAACATAATATCTACATGTGTGCTATTCCATACATATTCAACGGTGGGCATCAACGGTTGTTCAGCAGGAGTAATGATAGACTGTATCTTTGGTATAACATCTCCACTGCGTATTATTTGTATTACTGCACCAACACCGATTTTATTTTTTTCAATAAAAGAACCATTAAATCCTGTCGCATATTCGATTTTAACACCGCCTAAATGGACTGGTTCTATTCGGACACGAGGTTTAAGATAACCATCCTTACTTGCTGTCCATATTACATCTAATACCTTTGTTTCGGCCATTTGGTCAGAAAGAACCATTTTAAATGCGAATGAATGGTCTGGATTACCGGATTGACGCTTATATATTTTATCGTTTGTAACAATAACGCCATCGATCTCATATTCATAATTTTCACGCCAAGAAACGAGACGTTTAGATAGTTCATCGTTATTAATTTCGATAAGGGTTTCGTTTTTAACTGTATTGAACCCAAATTCTTTTAATTGTTTCATTTGCTCACTCGGTTTCATTTCAGGTTTAATTAACTCATATGCTATAAAATCCATATCATTTACTGTATCATTAACCGTAACCCGATTTACAGTTCCTGCTATAAGATTACGTGGGTTGGCGAATTTATCGGCATATTTTGATTTAAATGTGGCTTTTTTCATTATAAATTCACCTCGCACCACAATATCTTTGGTAGTAGGTAGTTTTAGATAAGATATGAAATGGGTTACATCTTGTCCGATCTTACCATCTCCGCGTGTATATAGTGCCGATTTTTCACCCTCGGTTGTGTATAATCCACTCACACCATCTAACTTACAAGATAACACATATGGGCCTTTATACTTTGCTTTCCATGAAGGAAGTGCTTTTGTATCGGGCTTTATTTTGTCCATTGACGCCATTTCATATGGTAAGGACACTTTATTTTTCTCAACGGGAGCACCAATCTTACCTACTATTTTATTTTTTGGATATTTTTCTTTGATGTAATCTTCTAGAATATCATATTGATTATCAGAGATTAGAGGTTGTTCATTTGGACCAAGGTTACGATATACGTCATTTGTTTTAATGAGCATATTATTAAGAGTTTTCTCACTTAAACTTTCCAACACACTAAATCCTCCTGTTTTGTAGTGTTCGATCGCGTGTAAAACCGGGTCCTTTGTTCCTGTGGTCAAAGGCTGTTTTTTACAAATAGGACAAGATTTATCAGACTTTACCATTTTAGATATACTAGGAGATTTACGTTTAATTGTTTTATTCTTTTTAGTTTTCTCTGCTTTTTTCCTTGTTTTTTCTGCCTCTTTTTCTATCTTTTTTCGTGTTTTTTCTTCCTCTTTTTTTTTCTTTTCACCATCTTTTTCTCTCTTTTTCCTCGTTTTTTCTTCCTCCTTTTCTCGGAGTTTCATAGTTTTCACCTCTTCATTTTCTTTATCTGCTGCTTCTTTCGCTGCTATCTTACGAATTTTTTCTTCATTTTTTAATCGTTCGCGTTCCTCTTTATTTATTTTGCGTGTTACATTTTTCGTTTTTTTTTTGGCGGATTGCTTCTTTGGTGTTGCTTCTTTTACTTCCTCTGGTATTTTGACTTTCTCAATTTCTGGTGAACCTGGTAATGGTATAACCGAACGACCATCAATACGTTCATGAGGTTCTTTATATACCATTTTTAAAAAATTAAACACATCTCTTTCATCCTGAAATACACGGTCGAATTTAGCACCTTTCTTTTTACCATCCATGATATGAAATCCGTGTTCATTTAGTGTATACCCCATAGTTAATGCTCTTCCTCGCATAACTGTATTGAAATATTTGCTTCCGGTGAAATACAAAACAGCAAATGGATATTCGCTTTTCGATGTATACATAAAATCCACACGACGTGCTGTATCTGAACCAGGTAATTTAGCGACGACTAAACTTTTCGTAGAACCGCGAGACAATAATCCGTCTTCGGTAATAATCCCCTTCTCTACTAGTTTATCTACAAAATCAACAAATACCTTTCTATCCTCGCCGGTAACAATGACGTCAATATCCCCTGAATTTTTAGCACCACGACGGTAACTACCTACAATTTCAAATCGTGCATCCGGTGTTTTCACACGGTCAAATGTATCTGTAAATATTTTATCAAATTCCACAACCTCACTTCTAGGAATACGTTTTAAAATATCTTCGTAATATTTCAATCCCACCTTTTGTTTATCATTAAGGACCTTATCTTGTTGTTTTATTAAATCATCGAGTGTCGTTATACCGTGTTTATCAACAATTTCTGCCGCTTTTTTTGGACCAACACCATATATATCGGAAAATATATTACGGGGGTCATTTTTCTCACGTTCAATAACACGTAATGTTCCTGTAGTAATATATTCTTTGAATTTTTTAATAATAGTTTCACCTACACCTGGAAGTGAAGCAAGTTTTGGATAATTCGTCTCATTAATTTCATCGTGATAGACAATAAGACTTTCTTGTGCTTTTTTATACGCTCTTGAACGAAAAGGTTCGCCTTTTTTTATCATCATATTACCAAGAGTATCGAGTAAGTCAATTAATTTATCATTTAAACGGCCCGTTAGAAGCGGTTTATCGTTATCGGTTTCGAGAGGAGGAGTGAAATTTTCTACAATTTCGTCTTTAGAAAGGTCACGTTTTTTTGTTTTTCGAATGGTTACTGTTTTCCCTCGTTTTGGTTCGACATTGCCTTGAATTTTTTCTATAAATTCATTCCTATATTTATCATCGAGTTGTTGTTTTATATCTAAAGATGCGTCCATGTATATAAAGTTATGGACAAATTATTTTATATAGTTGATAATTACCAATAACACGCCCCTTCTACTTTCTCGCAATTCTTGGGTTTCTCGCTATCTTTCGGGCGCTTCCAAAATTTATTATGATATAATTTCACCGCATCAGGACGTTCTTTTAACCATCGATTTCCCAATATACCAAAATACATTTGTAGAACACCTCCTACATAAATCGCCGATTTTCCTTTTAGATAAATATGGCTACATATTGGGTTCGCATATCCTCCACATGATACTAATGCTACATCAAAATCATTTAATCGTTCATCCACCCTTTGTTTAAAACGGTCAAATTCATAATAAAATGTCTCGCTCGGTTCATCCGCTTGTGTCTGTGGCGGTTTCAATAATTCAAACGTACAATCCGGAAAAAGGTCAACGCCATTGAATAATTTATCACGAATAGGTAACTGTTCTCGAATTGTTTCGATAAATGGTGAAATAATAAGAATACGCTTTCCTTTTAATGACTGTGTCCAAGGGTTGGAAAAAATATGATGAAAAATATCGAAGGTAAGAGCCCAAAACATATGTTTCGTTTTATACTGGTTCATCATATATGCGTGCGATTGCGAAATGTGGCCAATATAATTGCCTTGGGGTTCCCAACCTGCGAAAATATCACAGTGTTCAAACGCAGATAGATAAAATTCGGAATATGTTGTGATACTTTGTTGATCCGTCAATCGAATACCGGCATTATTTTTCATAGCATATAGAGTTTTGTTAATATATTGTCGAAGTTGACCGACTTCATCGATTAACCGATTATTAATGACGTGTTGGAAAACGGCCACATTATTTTCGATTCCCGATATTCTTGGAATAATAAACTTATCATTTACGTGTATTTTTTTTGCTATATAATCATGTAAAAAATCGTTATCACTGGACATAAGAGTTGTATAATTCTTGGACCAGACTGAAAATTGTCTCAAATTAATTCCAAGACAATTGGGCATAGACGATGGTTCAAAGTCACACGGAATAACAACGCCCCAAGGAGGTGGTAACGCATCTTTTATTGTATAACTTCTGAACTTGTCTCGATGAACATGAAGTGTCTGTATATTTTTAGGGTCATTCACAATTTCATATCCAAGAATAGACATTAAGTAAATCAATTTATTATCACATCCGGGCTTTCCAAATTCAAATGAGAATATGGGTTCAGAAAAGGTGGGAACCATAAAATTAGAGTGTAAAATCCATACATCTTGACTATCATATCTTGGACCAAATATTTTTGATTTAGATAAATCCTTAAAATCGTAATCATATCGAAGTATCGCACCAAACAATTGTTTTGTATGAAAATCGGAATATTTTAAATTATCAATAGCATCGTCGAAAAAAAATATATCCGAATTTAATAAAATAAGATAACCTTTGATTTTATTTATACGAATGTATGAAAAAACATCTTGGAACGTAAGACGTTTATGAATATCAGTTTGAATAATTTTATCAGACCGTATACCCAATTCTTCTTTTGAATATATTTTTTCTACAAGTAGATGAATATAATCGATATCGGGATTTTCAACACATTTTTTTAAACAAAGTTTTATTTCATTATATCGTTCAGTTGTTTTGGGTATAAAGAATTGATTAAATAAATGAACACTGTCTTCGTTTTTTATATTATTTTTGTGCAACTTCTTGGACTTTAAGATTATCTTCATTTGTAATAACAGATAAATCGTTTTTATTACAATTAATAAATATATTATAATTTATACTACAATATTTATAATATATGGATAAAAACGATTTTCAATGGCGCGAATATTTAATAGCAAACACTGATTTAATTGATGGTGGTATTGTTACAGAAAAGAACGCATTAAGTCACTGGAATGAATTTGGACGTAATCAAAATCGTAAATTAAAATCAGACAACTTTGATTGGAAACAATATGTTGCGATTAATCAAGACCTAATAGATAGTGGATTTACTACAAAACCTCTAATAGAACAACATTATATCGAATGTGGATACAGAGAAAACCGGACGACATTATTAAACGATTTTGACTGGAGATTCTATGTAAATTACAATCATCATTTAATAAGTGCGGGGATTACAAGTCAAACACGAGCAATTAAACATTGGATTAATTATGGTTCATCTGAAGGATTAATAGCGACTATAAAACCATTACAAGAAACATACTATAAATTTCTTCATCATAATTACAAAAATGTATTTAATATTTACGATAAAAATATAAAAGTCACAGTTTTTGATAAAATTCCGTATGAAAAGTCATTATTACAAGAAACCAATATGCACACAATTAACAACCCAAATACACCTAAATTTAAAAAATTGGAAAATATACCGTCTCTTGATGAGATTATAGATCGCGATGATTTAATATTAATAGTTGATTTTCCGTGTTTAGGTGGAGGATGTTCATTTTTCATAAATACAATTATAAGTCGTTATAAATATAATACTGGATTTATAATTGTCCGAAATTTCAACAATAAGATTAATTGGTATTTAAATGATGAGAAAATATTGGAAACATCCATGAACAATGAAAAAGCAATCGAAACGTTGAACCAATATTCACATACGATTAAGAAAATATTTATCAATTCGATTGTAGGACATTCAGAAGATTTTATTAATGCTGTTTTTAAATTAGATAAAGAAAAAACTACAGTAACTCACGATTATAGTCTATTTTTTAATAAACCACACATATTATTCCATGAACTAGACGAAATAACAAAACATAATAAAATACATATACATAATTTTGACCGAATTGTTACACAACATATTGGTAACTTACATACATTAGGTAATTCACTTGATGGATATGGTAATATTGTAGTATCAGAATTGCCTGATTTTTATAAGAGTGGTAAAAGAATCACGAATAATTCAGATACATTTGTAATGGGTATTATAGGTAATATATCAGACGTGAAAGGTTATGTTTTGTTAAATGAAATAGCAAAAAAAATATCGAAAAAAAAAAATATCGAAATTATTGTATTTGGAAAGGCACATATATCGTTGATAAAACAACAATACTCATATGGAAATATAGATGATTTAAATAAATTACTGGAAAAACATAGACCGAATATTTTATTAGAGTTATCGATATGGGCTGAATCATTCTCATTTACACTAACCCTCGCAATGATTACGGGATTGCCTATTATTTATCAAAATAAGTTTATTAATAACACTGTGCTACGTAGATTAGCATTATATAAAAATGCGCACAAATTCGACAATGTATATGATATAGATACAGAATGGTTAGTAAGTAAGGGACAGAGTTTCTTTAATTTAATTGATCATTCAATTAATTTCCCTCCTTTTTGGGATTATTATTTTAAAAATAATCAGCAATATATGCCGTACAAATTATTAAATCAAGAATATAACATTGTTATGATTACAAGTAAGATATATACATCAAATACACCGTTCACGTATACGCCACAACGTTCAATATATAGTCCAACAGAACGGTTTGAACAAACATTAGAAACAATTCGAACAATTCGACAACACATACCAAATAGTTTTATTGTAATATTTGATAACTCTACTTTTACAGAAGATGAATTCATGACGTTAACCACACAAACCGATTATTTTATAAATATTTGTAACGATAATAATGTTAATAATTTAACAAATAATAGTGTTCATAAATTATACGGAGAGATAGCGCAAACATATAAAATTCTAGAATATTTAAATACTTATCATAAAGATATGAATATAAAGAATATATTTAAAATAACAGGAAGATATCTAGTTAACGAGAACTTTAGATATAAAACATATGAGAACGACGATATTATTTTTAAACGGAACAAGGATGTAGAAGATAGACTTTATTATTTTACATGTTTTTATAAAGTTAGCGAGAAACTGTATAGTTTATATAGAGACGTCATTTTCCAATTGTATGAAGATATTCAACAATCCGCATATGAATACGAAGAATGGGAGGTTTTATTACCAAACTTACTTTTTGGTGAATTTAAATGTGTGGATGAATTAGGTATAACACAAAATATTGCCGTTTGGAACGACAAAAGTAATATTTAACCGCTGTAAAATCATAAATAGATTATTATAGTATATGAATAAAGTACAATAAATATATATATATTTCTATTTTATACTTCATTATAATGTTTTTAATATTTGATACTTATGCCGGATTATGTAACCAAATGTACGATATTAATGCGGCTATAAATTTCTGTATAATAAATCATATAGAATTCACCTTTAGATATGCAGCATTAAGAACAAAATATGATTTAACCACATGGTATAACACAGAATTTAAGAATATATTCAATGATAGTTTCATAACTACATCATTATATAAACCCTATTTTACAATTCAATCAAATGAATCAAACACGTTTCATTATAATTCTGATGTTCGGTGTATAGGATGGTTAAATTTAGATAAAGCAATTTATCCTCAACTCGAAAAAGTCGATAAAACATTTATTGTTATGAAACAATTTTGGGCGGTTTATAAAAACTTTAAAGATGTGGAATGTTTATATAACCAAATTCTACCATCTGTAGATTTAAAGTCACTATATAAGCGGTATATCACACTTCCCAAAAAATATAATTTAATCCATTATCGATATGAAAGGGATTTTATCGAACATTTTAACATAAAAAACCATCGGAAGTTATGTGATATTATCGAAAACTATAAATTTAAGGATAATACTTTGCCCATATATATAGCGACTTATGAAATTACGAAGATTCCCAAAGAATATTTCACAAAAAAAGTAACAGATTATAATAATATATTGTTAAAAAACGTAAATATAAATGGATATAATTTCGAAGAATTAGCTTTCATTGATTTCATGATTGGTAAAAATGCTCAAGAAATAGTAGGACATAAGCGTTCATCCTTTTCGGTCTTGTTAAATTCAGCTCATAAAACAAATAATTATTATTAATTAAAAATATTCATACTAATATATATAGCATGAATATTTTATTAACAGGAGGTTTAGGATTTATTGGTTCTCATGTGGCTTCAGTATTAGGTCAAAACGAACTCAATCAAGTAGTCATTATCGATAATTTATATAATTCAAAAATAGAAATATATCAACGAATTCTCTCCCTAGTGAAATATCCTGATAATTTTACGTTTATCCAAGGCGATATACTGGATTTAGAATTATTATCTACCATTTTCGAAAAATATAGCATAAATAGTGTAATTCATTTCGCATCATTGAAATCTGTAGGCGAATCTGTAGATAATCCATTGATGTATTACGAAAAAAATATAAATGGATTGCTAATATTATTGAAATTGATTAAAAAATATGATTGTAAAAAATTATTATTCTCATCATCAGCAACAGTATATGGAAATGCTGGCGTGTCGCCATTAAAAGAGACGGATAAAGTAGGTTCTGAAATATCAAATCCATATGGACAAACCAAATATTTCCAAGAACAAATATTACAGGATTTTATTATAGCAAATCCAGATTTTGAGATTACAATATTACGTTATTTTAATCCTGTAGGGGCACATCATTCCGGAATAATAGGAGAAGACCCAAATGGGAAACCGAATAATTTATTTCCATATATATTACGCGTTTCTACCAAACAATATCCTGTATTAAATATATTCGGAAATGATTATAATACAAGAGACGGATATGGGGTGCGAGATTATATACATGTAATGGATTTAGCAGAGGGACACGTAATGGCGTTAATGAATATTAAACAGGGTATAAATATATATAATTTAGGTACCGGAAAAGGCGTAAGTGTAATGGAAATGGTTGATACATTCAAGCGGGTAAATAATTGTGATATTCCATATGTTATATTGGAGCGTAGAAAGGGTGATATTGGAGAAAATTTCGCAGATGTTACAAAAGTAAAGGAAGAAATAGGATGGACTGCGAAAAAAACACTCGAAGATATATGCAGAGATGGATATAATTTTATCATTAATGCCACATATAAAACAACACACTTGTAATAAGGCTCTGTGTTTTATTCATTAAACGGAACCCTCCTCGTTCAGGATGAAGGTTATAGACAAAATGCTCTTCATACACTTGTTTGAAATACTTGTTATGTTGCTTTAAATATTCAACTCCTTCTTTATTTTCCAATATTCCATTCGTAAGATCTTCAACTTCACTTGAACAGCATTTTAAAGCACTATTATCATTCCACCATTTCAACAACTTATCGCATTTATGTTTGATATGAAAATTCTCATTATAAATTTTTATCAAAATATCATCGGGTAAATCGAGAATTGAATTCCACACTTTATTTTCCATATTGGTATTGTCTTTTACTTCCATATTTATTTCGTTAGTTATTCATTATATATTTTTCGAAACCTCTTTCAATTTTATATAAAAAACGATATACAAATACATTTTTTTTTATTTTTCTTACAAGTATCAAATCTTCAAAACATTAATAGTTTGATGGAACCCACCAGAAACCAATTTGTTCTCGTGTATAACGATACACGACACATGAGTAGTACGTGCGGACACTTTTGCGATGTGGTTGTGAGTTTTTGTGTCCCAAATATGGATATTTTCATCGTGATGCCCCGAATACAATCTGTTCTCGTGAAAAGCGAAACACATAGCACTACTATAACTATGCAAACTAAACAGACGTATTGGTGTGTAAGTTTTTAAGTTCCAAATGCGTATAGTTCCATCATCGCCCCCAGAATACAATTTGCCATCGTGAATAGCAAAACAATCCACAATAAAAGTGATAGGATACTTATCTACGTGAGAAGGAGGAAAGAGAGTCGCGATATCTTCGTAAGTTTCTGTGTCCCAAACGTGAATATTTTTACTCCCAGAATACAATTTGTTCTCGTGAATAATGAGACAATAAACCCTACTAGTATGCCCTCTCAAAACGGCGATTTGTTCGTAAGTTGTTGTGTTCCAAACACAGATACTTTCATCATAACTTCCAGAAAATAATTTGTTTTTAAGAACAGCGAGACAAGACACGCGACAAGTATGTTGTACCAAAGTCGCGATATGTGCGTGAGTTTTTGTGTCCCAAACGCGAATAGTTCTATCAATACTTCCAGAATACAATTTGTTGTCGTCCGCCTGTACGCAGAGACAATTCACATTATCAGTATGTCCTTTCAATGACCCTTTTTTCTTGTAAGTTTTCATGTCCCAAATTCGAATAGTTTTATCCCAACTCCCAGAATACAAGGTGTTATCGTGATAAATGATACAAAGCACAATCTCTCTATGCCCTCTCAAATACGCCAGGTCTGTGTATTTCGGTGTTTTAAAATACTCTCCAAACATTTTTTTTATTTGGACAGAGTCAGTAAATATATCTAAATTTACCTGGGTTTTCTCACCTCGTTTCTCTTTTTCTATGTTTTTAATAGCTCTGTCCTTAGCAATAAGAGTAATCCATATACAAAACTCGTATCGTTCTTCAACAATCTTCTTCATCGGGCGTATCGAAATTTTACTCATATTTGTTTAATTATAATTGAATATTTAAAAAAAATCAAATCAATTTTACAATTTATACCAGTGAAGATGTAAAACTTCCAATTGTTGATAAAAAATATTTTATATGTATTTACACAAAATTGAATTCATTTTATACTTATTTATGAAATGAATTAAAATAACAACCATGAACGTAACAAATACTGATCTACTCAATAATAGATATAAATATTCGATTGATATTCTAGAACAGAATATTGTGAAAAATCATCTTGATGGAAAAATACTTTTGGCAACACAAACGCTAACACCCGAGTTTTGCGTCAAATACATATTAGATTTAGATATTGAAGGAGGCGGAGAAGAGTCGTATATATTTGACGTATGTTACATATTAGGGTTCCAAAAACATATTACAGAAAAAGAATTAATGGATTTAATATCTACTTAAAAATTTTAGATATAAATAGAATTTTATATTTATTAATGTCTCTTGGATTTTCTGGATTTCCTTTTGGATTTCCTTTTGGATTTTCTTTTGGATTTTTTTTTGGATTTCCTTTTTCCTCCTACTGTTGGAACTCCATTAAACGAAAACTCTAGAACAGGGGATGTGTTTATACATTCTAAAAAACCACAAGTTTCTTCACATCGGGTCATTGTATAAGTTAATCTATCATTTTCGATTACATCTTCCATCTCACTTTTGTTAGGACATTTGTCCAATTCTGTTCCTCCGGTTCCAACTATATATTGTTTTATATTCATAGTTTTATCATCTATTTTTATAACGATATCACCTTCTTGATATAGATGTACATCGGCACATAAGTAATAATATGTTACGTTATCCTGTAATATAGAATAAATTTCTTTCAACACCTTATCAAACTCTATTATATCGTTAATATGAGTGATATTTTCATCCTTTTCTTTTAATCCTATAATAGGATGATGACCAATGAGTATTAAATTTCTAATCCCTCCCTCTCCATATTTTGCTATGGTTTTTATAATCAAATCAAGTTGATATTCTCTTAGGTTTTCGATATTATATTCGGACAATGTAGTAGTATCCGTTAAAAAAAATTTATAACAAGATAAATACTTATCGGCATCTACCGAATACATACTTGTGTCTATCATTATTATTAGTGTTTTATTTTCTAACATAATTTCCTTAAATAAATTATATTCAATTTTCTGATTCTTATTTGTTGATTGGTGTTCGTAGTCTATTATAGAACAAACATTTGTTTTTACAGCATTGTCGAGATTATCTATAAAAAAATTGTCTTCTCCTATATTTATATTTGTTTCTAAATCGTGGTTACCTAATATCATATATATAGGTATGTCTGTAGGTAAATACGCAAAGCCTTCTTCTAATAAAAGTGGTTTTATTATTTTCTTCTTTTTGCCTTCAACCTTTTGTTTTTTTGGATAATAATTATCTCCCGCTATTGTTAAAAAATCTATGGTCGGTTTATCATCGACTTTTAATCTATCATTTAATCTATCATTTAATAGTTTCATTACATTGTTCAGACAACCTTTATTTAGATTATTCCAACATCCAAAATGTATAAAATTACTCATATATATATATTTCGATTTAAAAATTACAACAGTTTACAGTAAAATATCGGAAACAATACCATCCACATTATACGGTTCTATAAATTTTAACATATCCGTAGACCTGATAGTGTAAACAAACACATTTACATTTTTATTACGCAAGAACTGAACTGTATTATAATTTAACATTGTCCAATCAAATGCTATAAACGACAGAGAATATTTGTTAGTGATATCGGATAAAATGTCCATTGTGTAATTATTCGAAGTAATAAGTCCAATATTGTATTTTTTTGTAGTATTTGATAAATAATGAATGTGATTTATATTAAAACTAGCGAGCCAAATATTTCTTGTATCAGTGTCGTTTTCTAAAAAATACCGGTCTAATATAGCAGCTAACACATTAGACCCTTTCAAATCTAGATATAACTTGCATTTTTTATAGTCAATTACTCTCATAACGGTGGATAATGTTACTATTCCGGGTTGTTTTGAAACCAGTTCAGCATAACTCATATCTTTTATCAATTTATCTTTATAGTGAATATCGTGATATAATATGATTTGATTATCTCTATCTAATTGAACATCCAATTCTATCATGTCGAACCCATATTTTATAGCATCGTTTATAGATTCCAATGTGTTTGAGGTTGATTTCCCACAATATCCACGATGAGCAATTTTAATAGTCATTGATGTATATAAATACATATATATCAAATAAAATACAAAATTTATATAGATGTTACGGTTGAAGGAGTATCTTTTACAGGTTTATCTTCAGAATCAATAACACCTAATCGTAAATATTTCGAAATCATCATATTTGAATTCAATAAAAGATGTGTTGGAGAAACGACAAACCAGTTATATGCGGTTCGTTTTAACATATCATCTTCTGGAATATAAATACCACACGTGCGTTCCTCGCAAAACTGAACAGGGGCTTCTTCTATAAGATTCTCAATGGTAACGGGTGTATTATCGACAGTCTTTACACCTATATGTATACCATCTACACGATTAATATGATGTCTTACCACTTCATTATCGAGCCATTTTGAAGTATAATCAAAGAATAATGATTCGTCAGATAGATGTGGATTTTTATTTCGATTACGTAAATAATCGACCATCTCCTTGATTACCGCATTACGCTTGGGTGCTCCCATAAATAAGTTATTTGATGAGAATTTTGGTCTTAATTTATTAACCACATTTTCACTGTGATTTACTTTTTCACACACAAATGGCTTATCGTTCTTGATATTATCAAAAAACAAGGATGCTAAATTTTTAACACATACAAAACTATTAGGAACGACAAAACCTCCATATATATATAATAATTCCGCTAGACCTTGTTCTCTATATTGTCGCCTAGACTCTTCGGGTAATTCGGAAACTTTTGTTTTCCATCCAGGTATTAATTGACTAAATGAATCGTCATCAATTAAACAAACGTTGAAATCGTCGCTACAATGATTGATGATTGATTTTATGGTTAAATGGACATAGGGTTGATTCAAGTCGTGAGAACTTCTAGAACCGAAACTTTTCCATTTTCTAGCATTATATTCATATTTTGTATGGAGCCACAATTTGGGACGATTATATCCATATAGAGGCGATTCGTTTAATAAATATTTTCGAATAAGTTCATCTTCACTTTTTCCGGGATTAATCGCACCCTTAATTTTATTACCAAATGTATTGACGGCAACGACTATTCCAACTGTTATTAACGTGTATAATAAGTTTTTTTCACTAAATAAGGACATTATATAATATTATATATAATATAATGTTATTATTCTCGCAACTAGAAATGTCTAAATCCTAAAAATAAATGAAATAATCGATATTGTATTTTGACTCATTGTATTTTATCTTGGACGTAAACATAATATCATTACTTTTACATATCTGTCTTACGATATTTACAAACGAATTATAATTAAATTTGCGCGTTACGTAAAACTTTTTAGACTCTTGGTAATAACGTGATATATTGTCTAGAAAATCGTCTTGTAATTTAAAATATAATATTTTTTTAAATGCGTTATTGTCTATAAAATAGTATTTGTCGGTTTTTAAACACACCTTTTCGAGTAACTCAAATAACACATCTATCGAAATATTTTCTTTAAATATTTGTTTTAACATTTCTATGTAATAAATAGACATTTAATTTACCAATCTTTGGAAAAATCCTGTGCAAATAAAACGATTTCAATTAACCAAATTTTGGTAAAAATCTTGTGTAAATAAAACGACTTCAATTATATCTTCGTGTAGATTATGAAAATAGGTTATATATTTACAAAGAATAGGCAATAAATTATATTTTTTGTCTTCGTCGATTAAATCTGTATTTTTAACAAATGCATAGAATTTGTCTAGAATATCAATGACTGAATATCCATAATCATGAATATTATATAATATTTGAACCGCATCATCAACATTATTATCCTTTAATAACATAATATATTTTTCAAATTCCTTATAGGATATATCGGATATAATTTTTTTACATTTCTCTATATCGACTGACTCTCCAATTTTTGATAAAATAGAAATCTTCTCTAAATGTGATATTATTTCGCGAATGGAGTATTTTGAAAAGGTAAGAATATATTTTTTTGTTTCAGGGGGTATTTGTAATTGTTCGCACTTAATAATATTATCCATAATATTGGATACAGTATCAATATGGGGTGATTTTAAACGAATAATATGAAGTCTTGATTGTATACTTTCGATTACTTTATGTATATTTGAACATACCGATACAAAATGTATATTGGTTTTGTATTTATCAATGTGATTTCGAAATACTTGTTGACTTTGTTCATTAATAAGGTCTAGGTCATCGACAATAACCAATTTCTTTTTCCCAAATATTGAACTTTTTGATTGACTAAACGTTTTCATTTCATTTCTGTAATAGTTAATCCCTTGTTCTTTGAGACTATTTATATGCATGATGTTATTTTCAGGTAAGTTGTCTTCTTTAGACAGACCATAATATTCTCGTATAATCGCATATAATAACGAGGTTTTTCCGGAATTACCCGATCCAGTCACTAAAATATTCAAATCATCAATTTTTATTAACGATTTAATAACGGAAATCAATTTTTCATTTCCTTTGAAATCATCAATGTAATAGGGTTTATATTTTGTTATAAATTGTGTTTTCTCATTTGTTTCGATTGGCTGTCTTTGTGATAAAAAGAAGTTTTCCATAATGATTATCTATTAATAATATTTAAACATTGAAAGATTTTATGTGATTTATGAATTAAATAAATAAATACAGCAAAATACCAAAATAAATACGTATAATCATAATATAATGTCTTCTTATTACGATATACTTGAAATAGATAGAAATGCTGAAGACAGTGATATTAAACGGGCATATAGACGAAAAAGTTTGTTATATCATCCAGATAGACCAAATGGAGATGCTGAAAAATTCAAACAAATAAGTTTAGCATATGAGACATTAGGTAATAAAAACCGGCGTAAACAATATGATTTTGAACAACAATTGCAGGGTTCCTCTCCATTCGGTGGTATGTTCCCACCAGGTTCAATGCCGTTTATGAATATGCGAACAACTGTAAGTGAAGATGATGTAAATGATTTATTTTCTAGTATATTCGGACATGCCATGAGTGATGGTATTGATTCGATGATGCAATCTCCAAATATTCATATGTTTAAAGGAACAAGGTTTGGAAAAGGACCATTAGAAGAAATGTTTAGTAATCAATCACGTAAAAAGACACCCGTTAAACCCGAACCTATTAATATTCATTTGACCATTTCATTAGAAGAGTGTTACCATGGATGCTCATTACCAATTGTTATAAATCGATGGATTATGATTTCAGATATCAAAATAAATGAAGAAGAGACCGTATATGTCGATGTGTATAAAGGTGTCGACACAAATGAAATTATTGTGCTAAATGATAAGGGAAATGTGAATGACGAACAACTCAAAGGAGATGTTAAAATAATAATAACAGTCGAAAACACAACACAATTTAAAAGAGAGGGACTAGATTTAGTCTTTCATAAGAATTTATCCCTAAAAGAATCATTATGTGGATTCTCATTTGATATTGAACATTTAAATAATAAAAAACTAGCATTTAACAATAAATCAAACAATACTCTAGTAAAGCCAAATTACCGGAAAAAAATACCGAATATGGGATTAACCCGAAAAGACAAAACAGGTTCACTGGTAATTGTATTTGATATTATTTTTCCAGACAAACTAGACCAGGAACAAATGGATAAATTAAATGATATACTATAATTGTTTCATTACGTAAAAAATAATGAAACAATTTTTATGAATAATTTTAAGAAGAAATGCGTTTAGTAGGAATATTCACATCGACAATATAGATCGAATTTTCAGTAGCAATAATATACTCACTACCTGTTTTATAAATCTTCATAATCGGACTCGTGTATTCCTCTTCGCTTTTAACTAACAGCTTTTCCTGGTTCTCTTTAACACCAATTAATACAGTCTTTTCTAAAGACTCGTTCCAATAATCTAACATAATAGGTTTGTCGTCAACAATCGCTAGTTTAGTAGCGTGTTGTAAGGTTTTCTCTTCGGGCAATCGATAGGTCCCTTTTTTTGATTCAGTGGATTCAACAAGAGCGCTCATAATTATAGATTATTTATTTAGTTTTATTTAAATTATTATACGCAAATATATATTTATCTGTTTTTACTAAATATATCTACTACTCTATATATATATATTGATCATGTCGGTATTGTCTAAATATAATGAAAAAATTATCCATTATTTTAATGAACATTTAACACAGTATCTCATAAATATTGATTCAATAAATATAGATGCACACGGATGTTCATCTAAAATTATAGTACAAGGATTTAAAACAATGTTACACGTGTTATCTATTATATATACAATCAAAATGTCCGAACAACAAATAAATTCGTATTTAGAGAAATGCCCGTTGCTATATATTGAATATACTGAACAAGTTTATCTAAAAAAGTCAGATCCTGTTCATACACCAGATATGTTTGTATATAATGTTTTATTGGGAAATTTAACAATTGACCAACATAAAGTAGATAATAGTCAATTTATTACACAATTGTCTAAATGGTCACATACTGTACCGTTTTGGGAAAATTCTATATTTATAAATGACCAACGTGAATATTTGGTGGCGAATTTTTTGGAATCTTATCTATTGACCTTTGTAAATGACGATAAACACAATTTATACCGTATTATCGAAATAATTCAAGACAATATTAAACAGGACGTAAATGTTTTCAATAAATACACTTTAATACTAACAAGTTTTATAAACTACTTTTCAGATAATACATCGTCTTTTACGAAAGCACACGTTCAAGAAATATGTTTCGATAAATTTATGAGAGAACAAGACCAATATAAACAACATATATCCAATGCCGAAAACATAAAAAATACAGATATAATGATAAAATGGATATTTGAATAAGTCGAATTATATCAACATTCACTTGTTAGTTTTTTAAAACTATCACAACATAGTGTGATTTCTTTTTTTCGGATTTTCACCACCTTGGGCTTTTGAACGGTAATCTCATTCGGAACACAAATATCAAAATATTCACTTTGGAGCATTTTTTTTATAAATGTGTATACAATTCGTAACACTCTTTCTGAACAGTTTCCTACAATTAAACAACTACCTGTTCTAAATACCATAAACGATACCTCAGTATATTTTACCGCATCGTTTAATTCTGATATTTTCTTGGAGTGGTCGTCTATCATCACTGAACCATTCTGTGACTCCTCATCCGGAAGTTCGTTATTATAGTAAAATTTACATTTCACACCCGGATAACTACAAGGGTCATACGCCGCTTCAATGTTATATTTTGTTCTTAACATTGAATATAATTTTTCCCGATTAATGTAGAATCCACAATTGAAATTCGAGTTTATCAAAACATTGCTTTCTTTTTCACTATCTATAAATTCAACTGGTGTTGTTAAAACATTCGATAATAATTCAATTATCATTTTTTTAGCATTTACTAACAATTCTTTATTTGTAATACCGGGGATTTCCATTTTTCCGGTATTAAACATTTTTACGTGTATTTCGTGAAAATTTCCGTTATACATAAATCTCAAAATTAATGCGAAACAGTTATAAAACGCATTTTTTACTTTTCCTCTACAGTTCATTATATCTTTTTTTGATACTCCAATTGTGATTTTTCGCTCGTCTTTGAATTTATTTCGTCTCGCCAATGGGTTATCTATTGATTTAATCACGTGTTCAGTATAATAATTTAGAGAATTTAACTTCTCCGTATATGCTTTATATTCATCCTTCGTGTGGGATACTATTTTCATTTGTTTTTTTATTACACCAAACTCGGGACGCCAATAATCAATTACTGGAATTTTCCAAAATACATTATTAATATCGATTACTTGATTAAGATACAATACCTTGGTTGTAGTTGATATATATAGGTCTTCGCATTTAGGTAATTTAAAAGACACGTCTGAACCATCAATTACACTCGATACATCTTTTACAATTGAAGTGTCTACACCCATTCTGGTGTCGTGTAAGTAAGATTCCCACTCATCGTCGATATTTTCAGACATTTTCTCTTTATGTATATTTTTGTAGTTTCCTCTATATTGTTTCAATTTTATATTTGCCTCATTTTTTTTTCTCTATTTATATTAATTAAAGACATGTTACGTAGCGAACTTTACAAAAAGGCATCCACCCCTATGATTAAAATCAAATTACCTCAATCCAATAAAATTGAGGAAATTAAACAACAAGAAATTGTTAAAAATACAACCGATAATCTAGTTGAAATTACAAACTTCTCTGGTGATTCTATCGCATCCACGCCTCCCGATGGATATTTCATGCATAATCTTCGATTGCGCATGGGGAAGAATTAGACATAATCTTTTTTATATTTATTATTATAAATTGTATCGTGTCTTCCATTTCTGAATTCACACAGTGAACCGTTTTTTTTATTATTTCTATAAATTCATGTGAAATAGTGACCAGTTTAAATCGTATTATATGATTAAAATAACATTTTATTAAATGCATTTTATCAATGTTATAATTTTTGCTTATTTGATACATTGTTTGAATGATAACATCCTGTTTAGTTTCTATACTAAACAAGTTGTGTAAATCATCCAATACTATTGGTGTAAGAACGTTATTATTCCATTCTGTTAAATTAAAATTTTGGTTTAATTGAAGAAAGTTTATCATACTTCTTATATCCGATTTATACATCGATTGTATGGTAAATAATGACTCTTTTGATATATTTATATTCTCATTTTTAACAATGGTATCTATAAATGTGATAATGTCCGTTTGAGGTAACTGATTAAATCTCACGCATATAAACTCATTCTTTAATGGTTCGTCTATCTTACTTATGTAATTACAAATTAGACAAAATCGGACATTTGTATTGGTTGTCTGTAATAGATATTTCAATGCCTGTTGTGCGTTTTTGGTCATATAATCCACTTCATCTAGAATCACGAATTTAAAACCCGTTTCAAATAAATTCTTTGATTTAACAAATGAATGTATCTGATTTCGAATTATATCGATACCCCTTTCATCCGATGCGTTTAAATGTATCACGTTTCCCTTATTTATTCGACTATATGTCTTTTGATATTCTTGTATTAAATTAATAATTGTAGTTGTTTTGCCTGTTCCAGGTGGACCATAAAATAATAGGTTCGGAAATTGATTTTTCTCAATAATTTGTGTAAATAACTGTCGGTTTATTGGATCTAATACGATGTTTTCGAAATGGGTAGGTCTATATTTTTCAACCCACGGAATCTGTTCATTTTTTGTATCATTCATAATTACATATATTATTAAAACCCTATTATATTGTTTTTAGCATAATTATAAAATTGAATTCGTCAAAATGTGTTTTAGAAATTATCATTAAACAATATAATGAATTCTCAAGAAGTTGGATATCTTAGTATATGCGGTGGATGTATGTTCTCCGGTAAGACATCTTGGCTTCTACAGCAGTACAAGAAATATTCGTACATTGGTAAAAAAATTTGTGTTATCAATTATGCCGATGATAAACGGTATGATGAGAAAATGCTATCTACGCACGATAAACAAATGATTCCTTGTATTCAAAGTTATTCACTGGAAACAGTGAAGCATATTTTAAATAAATCAGACGTTATTTTAATTAACGAGGGACAGTTCTTTCCTGACTTATTTGATTCTGTTTGTGAGTTGGTGGATAATAATAAAATAGTTCATATTGCTGCATTAGACGGCGATTTTAAACGCCAGGAATTTGGACAGGTTATTAAACTATTACCTATGTGCGATGACTATTTTAAAGTAAAGGCTTTATGTGCTACTTGTAAGGATGGTACACACGCCCCATTCTCATTTCGTTTAAGCACAGAGATCGAACAAATCAGTATTGGTTCGGATAACTACTTGCCTCTATGTAGAAAATGCTATCAAAACGCAAGTCGACAAAATATATCACAAAATGCCGAATCTACATTTTGAATAGTCGACTGATAGAGAATTATATGGTAAAGTATTTTTTAAAACAATTTAAATAAATACGGGGTTTTCAATGAAAGGATAAAATATATGCCTAGAACAAAAAATGCGAAAGGACTTTCTAAAAAGAAGGATACAAATGTAGAGAATATACAACTAGAAGTACAAGACACTGCTCCTGTTACTGAAGTTAAAAAAAGGGGGAGAAAACCTAAAGGTGGTAAACTTATTATAAAGGATGCGTGTAATAAACCGTCGGCACCTGTTCCTACAAATGTTATTTTACATTTGAAATGCTCTCTAAAAGATATTGAAGATGACGTTATTCTAAATAAAAATAACCTAATTGGTGATCCATTAAACTATAAGGCAAGTGTCCCACCTACAGTTCAGGCATACGATAATGCTAATAATGATAACCGATTTTTTGAATTAGATCACAATTCAGGAGAACAATCATTGAATGCTTACAATACACCTACTGTTTCCGCAAATACTTGTATGAAATGTATGGGGGAAAGTGATGCTAATGTGAATATCAAAGACATTAATATGAAATTAAAACAGTTGAAAATCAGTCTTTATAAAAATACAATGGACGAGAAAAAATCTGCTTGTTTTTGGTGTACATACGATTATGATAATCAGTCATGTTACATACCAAAATGCGAGAATGATGGTGAAATTCAAGGATATGGCTCATTTTGTAGACCCGAGTGCGCAGTTGCTTATCTAATGCGAGAAAATATTGATGATTCTATCAAGTTTGAACGATATCATCTATTAAACCGAGTTTATAATAAAATTTATGGTTTTAAAAACAATATCAAGCCTGCTCCTAACCCTCATTACATGTTAGATAAATTTTATGGTAATCTAAACATACAAGAATATAGAAAGTTATTAAACAGCGAGAGAATGCTTATGGTGGTTGAGAGCCCACTTACACGTATCCTTCCTGAACTTCATGAAGATACTGACGATTTTACTACTGGAATTTACGGTGGTAGTAAGGGTAGTGCTACTCAAGCAGGTGGTGTTTATAAAGTCAAGCGCCAAAGTGAGAATAAACAGTCTGTAAGTAAAGCCAGTATTATGAAAGAGTGTTTCGGGGGTTCTAGTTCGACTAGCTAAATTATATAAAATAACACTGTTATATAATTTATTCAAAAATGATGGTTGTAAACTCTGTATTATTTACTCTGGATATAACATTATTTTCGTGTGTTTTTTTGAAGTTATTATTAAAATAGTCTAATGTGTATGGGAAATATGTATCTCCGTCTACGTCATTCTCGATCAATGTAATGTGATATCGATTACAACTTTCGAAAAATTGTTTATATATCATATTTCCGCCTATAATAAAAACCTTTTTATTTGTTTTATCTTGAAGTCTTCTTATTACACTCTGCGCATCGGTCATACTTGTGAAAAACAACGTTTCGGTTTCTGTATATTGACTTGGATTATTTGTGATTACTATATTTATCCGATTTTTAAGAGGTCCGTTGGGTAAACTTTCATATGTTTTGCGTCCCATAACAATAATATGCCCTTTTGTTGTCTTTTGGAAATATTTTAAATCTTCCGGGACATGCCACGGTATGGTGTTATCTTTTCCAATTACACCTTTTTTGTTAAACGCTACTATGAGTTCAAAGTTCATTTGTATAAAATATATCTACTATTTTTATATATTATTATGTGTTAAACATAAAATTGAAACAGTTTAGAAACGAGATGATAGAATTAAACAATAATAATTATTATGTCGTCTGTATCAAACAAAACCATGCTCAAAAACTATGAACATTTGCTTTCTCTACCGATTGTTGAAAAACTTAACAAAAAATGTTCTAAACTTAAGCGTGAAAACAAAGCGTTGAGATCTATTATAACACATTTGGGTGAAACTGTGAAATCACGTGAAATCATTGACTTGACGTCAGACACATCTAGTTGTGGTTCTGTTGATTTGTCTCCTCCTATGGAGATTATTGGTAAAAATATTAGAATTGTAAAGCAGGAGGTTATTTCAGAAAACAGTGATGAAGAGCATATTGTGTATGATATTGAAGAATGTAGCGCAGGAAGTCAGGTTAATGATATTGTAGTAAAGAAAGAGGAAGAAGAGGAAGAAGAGGAAGAGGAAGAGGAGGAAGAGGAAGAGGAAGAAGAGGAAGAGGAAGAGGAGGAAGAGGAAGAGGAAGAAGAGGAAGAGGAAGAGGAAGTTGAATATGTTGAAGTAGAAGAGGAGGAGGAAGAAGAAGAGGAGGAGGAAGAGGAGGAAGAGGAAGTTGAATATGTTGAAGTAGAAGAGGAGGAGGAAGAAGAGGAGGAAGAAGAAGAGGAGGAGGAAGAAGAAGAGGAGGAAGAAGAAGAGGAGGAGGAAGTATTTGAAATTACCATTCGCGGTAAAAAGTATTTTACAGCGGATGCGAACAATGGAGAATTCTACCATGCGCTAGATGATGATGATATTGGAGATGTAGCGGGATGTTTTAAAAATGGTATTCCTAAATTTAATAAGTAGGACTAATTATTGATTTGATAGTGTTTTATTAGTGGAGGCTTTTCTTCCTTTTCTTTTATTTTTTTTTTTTTTATCAGGAGTAGACCGCTCCGGGAGGAACCCACCTTTCTGTTTTCTACTTTGTCGTCTCTTCATGGTTTTCTTAGACGCACATCTCATTCCTCCTTTTGTTCGCGATGCTTTT
>Ga0209664_1000289_pt1 | contig 33457 bp, 6 predicted proteins | sample SaaInlV_150m_DNA_FD_184668 | JGI IMG/M metagenome (GOLD analysis project Ga0209664, IMG submission 184668) | Marine microbial communities from expanding oxygen minimum zones in the Saanich Inlet - Saanich Inlet SI073_LV_135m_DNA (SPAdes) (version 2) | ecosystem: Environmental > Aquatic > Marine >... | reverse complement strand
CTAGATAGCAGTGTAACAATACTAGATAATAGTGTAACAATACTAGATGGTAGCATGTCAACAGCATTCGATAATATAAAGTCCGTAGAAGATGATGTGATATCTATTGAAAATAACATAACAAGATTGGAATATGAGAAGATAAAACCATTAGAAGAAGAAGTATCATTACTAGATAGCAGTGTAACAATACTAGATAGTAGCATGTCAACAGCATTCGATAATATAAAGTTCGTAGAAGATGATGTGATATCTATTGAAAATAACGTAACAAGGTTGGAATATGAGAAGATAAAACCACTAGAGGACGAAGTATCATTACTAGATAGCAGTGTAACAATACTAGATGGTAGCATGTCAACAGCATTCAATAATATAAATGCCATAGAAGATGATGTGATATCTATTGAAAATAATGTAACAAGGTTGGAATATGAGAAGATAAAACCACTAGAAGATAATATGGTAATAGTTGATAATAGTATGACAATATTAAATAGTACTGTAAATAGAGTAGATACACACATGTCATCACTAGAAGATGATATGATATCTATAGAAAATCAAATAACAAGGTTGGAATATGAGAAGATAAAGCCACTAGGAGAAGAAGTATCATTACTAGATAGCAGTATATTAATACTAGATGGTAGCATGTCAACAGCATTCGATAATATAAAGTCTGTAGAAGACCATGTGATATCTATAGAAAATAACGTAACAAGTTTGGAATATGAGAAGATAAAACCACTAGAAGACGAAGTATCATTACTAGATAGCAGTGTAACAATACTAGATGGTAGTATGTCAACCGCATTTAATAATATACAGGTAGTAGAAGATGATATGGTATCCATAGAAAATAACATAACAAGGTTGGAATATGAGAAGATAAAACCATTAGAAGATGAACTATTAATAGCGAATAGTAGTATAGCAAAACTAGATGCAAGTGTTTCACGAATTGATAACTTATTACCAAATATTTCTCAAGATCATAATGGAAAATACTTACAAGTTAATAGTAATGGAAAATTAGAATTAATAGATATAATTGATATTGTTGATCCTGCGACGGATCAAAATTTAGGTGGGTTTAAAATCTACACTTCATCAAATTTGGAAATGTCGGGTAATGATAATGAGTTTTTAGATATAAAACCGGAAATATCACTTAATAAAATAAATATATTAGTTGAGGCTTCAATAAACGAATTAACAGTTAAAAAGTTATATATGGATATATGTCAAAACAAAATTAATGACGGACAAAATGCTTCAGATGAAAAGAAAAATAGAATTCTTGTAGATGGTTCTAATCAGATATTTATAGTTAAAGACAATAGTTATCATTTGATAAGTAGTAAGTCTAGTAGTTCTACGGGAAATACATTTAATAAGGCAATGGAAGACAAATTAGAATCAATAGATTATAATGCAAATAATTATGTATTACCAAATACAATAGATGTAACAAATATAACGGTTTCTACACTATCATCAGATACAATAATAATAAATAAAATCCAAGATAAAAACGGTAATTCAAGACAATTTGATATATCTAATTTATTACCTCCTGCTGGACCAAGTAATGCAATTTTAATTGCAGACGCTAATGGAAATTGGAATAAAAAAGTAATATCATTAAGTGGTGCTACAATTGAAAAAATAGCATCTCAAACAGAAGCTGGGATGATTGTATTAGGAACCGATTTTTCTTTAACAACAGATTTGAAATTAAAATTTATAAAACAAGATGTATCATTTACGAATGTAGACGTATCAAATAAATTAATAGCAAAAAATATTACAATAGATAATTCATTAATTGTACAAGATGCGTGTATAAATGAATTACATGTTAGAAATCTAATTATGAATATTAATAATAATAAAATTACAGATGGCGATTCAGCATCAGAAAATACAGGTACAATAATTGTAGATGCATGTTATCAAATATTTGTAGTAGACGATGGTAGTTATAATTTAATGAGCAGCGGTGGGAGTGGTACGGGTACAGGTACGGGTACAGGTACAGGAACAGGTACAGGTACGGGTACAGGAACAGGAAGTGGTATTTCAATTAGAGGAAATAAAAGCGATATAGTTGATTTGTCAAAAGATACATTTGGTGATAATCAATCACTTGTTAGAAAAGAAGGGGAAATTATATATGACACATCAAAAAATAAATTTTATGAGGCATCTCGTGATAAATATGATGCAAATGGTAATGGTGAATTGAAGTTTCGTCCATTAGGATATTCTTTTTTTGCGGAAAATATGGAAGGGCAACCACCTGCTCCAGCACAGAGTTCTTTTTTTTTTTTTTTTTTTGACTAGCAAAACAATAGTTATTAAATGGACTAATCCAACTCAATATCATACTGGATTAACCGGTCCAACAACTATGGATTTAATAAATACATCTCCGTTAGTAACCACGCCAACCACTGGGACAAGTCCAACTGGAGGTCAAATATGGTTTCCTGTAGTTAATAGAATAATGATACAAATAAAAAATTCGGATAATAATACATATCAAACATGGGGTGATAATTCTTCAACTATTTCAAAAAATATAGTAGATATGAGCTATGGTAGAGTTATATGTGAAAAAGATAGAATAATTCCTCCTGCTTCAAGTACTGTAAATACTATTACTTATTATTTCGGACCTACATATGATTATAATAGTAAAGGACCTAGGGTAAATAGAGTTTATAAATTAGATAATTTTGCGAATTCAATTATTTTGTATAAAAATAAATCAATTCCTGAAAATTTAGAAGGTACTGATGTAACTAAAGAAAAATTGGTCGAAAAACGTGTTTATTCAGCAAAACAAAATGATGATAATGAAAATAATAAATATACATTACCTGATTCAGAAGAAGGGTTTGAAATTAGCATTTGGTTAGAAAATCAATATGAAAAAGATGGGATGAATATAAATGATTTTAATATTGTAAGATTAACAAAAATGAATAGAATTATGGATGAAAATGGTAATGAGATTACAAGTTCAAGTAATAATGAGTTGTTAAAAAGTCAAATAGGAGAACCAATTAGATTTTTAACTGTAGATCCACCAACTAAAATTAGAGTTGCTGATTATGGTGCTACAGATGGATTTCATGTAAAATTAAAAAGAATTACAAATACAACAATTCATTATTTAGAATGTATAATACCAAAAGATGCTGTAAATCCTGCAGATACAAGTAAAAAAAATGAAGATGATATTAAAGTTAAATCAACACAATCAGCAGGCCAAGAAAATGAAGTTTATTTTAAAGGTTATTTTATTGAATATCAAACAATAGAGGCTGATGCTGATGAAAATGCAACAAAAACTTTAACAGAATTAGAAGCAGAATTTAACAAAAAAACAACTTGGACATTTGTTACTTTTGAAACATTTTCATCAGATAAAAATGGAATTAGTTTTAGTAAAGCAATAGCAAATAATACTGATTCAAATAAAACTATGGCCACAGATGCACAAGCAGAATTAGGAACAGATACTTATCCAGATGGGACAACTAATATTAACAATTATGGCTTCATATCCGCTGCTCCATATAGTGGAGGATTTTCAACAAAAACTAGTGATATTTCTTGGAATGTAAGTAAGGCATTTAGATTAAATCAGGGTGATAATAAATTTTATCGATTTAGAATTAGAGGCTTAAACAGTGGTAATAAAAAAACTGGACCAGTTTCTGAAAAATACTTTTATTTTAGATTTAATGAACCAGACCAAATAACCTGGAACACAACACCTCCAAAATTTAAAGCAAATCAATTAAGTTGGGATATTACTTTAAATTGGGATTCAATTGGATATTCATCAAAAACAGACGTAAGTGGTTCATCTTACACAGTTTCTGAATTAGCAATCATGGAATATAAATTACAACGTCGAGATAGTGCAAGTGAATTATGGCAGACTATTTCTTATTGGAAAAATACTGCTACAAATTCCCAATTAACTACACATAATTATGAAATTTGGCCAACTCCATCACAAACTATAGATAATAGTTATAACACAATAAGCGATTGGGAAACAAGTACTAATACAAATAAAGCAGGATGGGTTTATTATGAAGAAACAAACGGTGGAACAAAAATCTATACACAAGAGGCTAGATTACTCGCAACAGACCAAAGTACGCAAGAAACATATAAAACACGTAATCCAAGTTTTCAATTTAGAATTCAAGCAAGAAATTATTTATTTGGAAAAAGAGTTGATTCTAAAAATAATAATAATATTGTAACTACTACAAAGCAATGGTTTATAGAAGGTACTGAAGATTCTACAAATAATAAAAATATTACGGATTCCAGATGGTCAGTCGATAGTTCAGCCTCGACTCAACTTTTAACAACATCCCATACATCTTCATATACTCCAACATTACAAGATAATAATAATGATAAATATGAAATTAAGTTTTATGAGCAAAATAGTGCTGATACAAATAGTCCTTGGAAAAATAGTAATAATGTAACAGATTATGATACTGAAAGTACAAGATTAGTTAAATATACAAATAATCCTAATAGAACTACAAATACTAATAAACCATATAATAATACTCCTGACAAAGATTATATCTCATATCAATGGAAATTATCAGGAACAAATACAACTGCTGATTCAACAACCGGTCTTACAATTGATAGATATGTCATAGAAGAAACAATTCAAATGGGGACTAGCTCAGACTCGACTGATCTTGCAACAACAAACCCAACAACTATAATTTATTCTCCAGATTTTAGATATGGGCCAGCAAATTGGCATATTAATGAATATACACCATTTATATCTGCTTCACCATCATTTAAATTTAAAGTCCGTGCATTTAATTTTTTCAACTCTAATTCTAGTATTTATTCATCCGATAGCACTGAATTAACACCTATAGAGCCTTCCTCGCCCCGCTATTTATCATCAAGTGCAATATCAGGAGTTGATGGTAAGGAAAATTCAAATCCAACTTTTGCTTTAACAGATGAAGGAATAACTATATTAGTAGATGAACCCGAGTTTACAGGACAAATCCCTCGAAACTTATATCAATATCAAGATCAAGCATTATCCATTAGCGAATTTGCATTACAAGATATTCGTTTAGATTCTGGATCTTCTGCACCTACAGGAGAAATAAATTTAATTAACGGTAACGGCTCAACATCACGTTCTGGTACATCAATTCAAGGAAATGACTCTCAAGTAGCAACATTTTATCATCCTAATGGATATACAGAAACCCCACCAAAGGCATTAAAAGATTTAAATAATGGAAAAGTTGAATATACATTTCATGCTAAGAATGTATTAAAAAATACATTTAGTACTACTAGTAGCTGTACTTTAACTATTGGTAAGCCAAATCCAGGAGTAAATTTTAAATATTGTCCCAAATTTACTTGGGTTTTAAGTACTAATAAAGTAAAATTAGAATTTTTTAGGAAGGCGACCACATCTTCATCGGTCACAGAGATTTTAAAAGATGATCCTAATATTGATACTACCGATGAGTCTACAGTTGCACCTTTATCTGCTGTAACTAACAATTGCAAATTTAGCAACACTGTAAAAAAATTAGCTTGGGAAGTTCAATGTAATACTGCTGGCTGGACTGTCATTACAGCAATTCCAAACACATTTATAACAAATACGAGTTTTACAACAACGGGTGATAATAGCCATACAACATCAGCATATGATATTCCAAATATTTATATAGAAAATCAGACGATAGGAATAATTTATACAATCGATTATAAAGTTAGAAATCAATATAATGCAAATTATTTTGCTAGTAATGCTTCAAGTGATATAGGTGATAAGATGAGTCCACTTCAAATTAAACTAGATGTTCCTGTCTGGACGAGTAATAACAACAATAATGTTTTCACATCACAATTTACCTATGGTGTACCAACTGCAAATTCAGGAACTACGGGAAATAAGATTGTAATATCTTGGAAAAGACCTACACATGGTGGATTATATTTTAAACATGAAGGAGACTCAAAATTATCTGAAGTATCAAGTCCAAAAATAAAGAGTTATAAAATATATTTAAAAGCAACAAATCTCATACCAACCTCCACACACACATATTATATATGTACTATAACGCAAAACAGGGTGAGTGGTGAATATAAAGATGTATTTAACTCCCCCACCCCCGAAATTACTATTTATTCAGGTGGTAGCACTTCACCCTTGACTTCTAACGGAAATGATACTCAAACTATAGTAATCAAAAAAATTACTGGTGGGTCCGACACTGATTATTATAATGGAACAGAAACAACCATATCTAATTTTAGATTTAAACCTGAACACGAATATACTGTTGAAAAAATAACTGCAATTAATTGGTTATATGGAACAGAAAGTGCTAATATGAATAGTGGTATTAAAACAAAATATCAAAATGGTATTAATGGTGGTACTACAACAACTACACCAACTATAACAAGTTTAACATCTGTTCAGATCAATTTATTAGAAAAAGTTAATTATCCACCGATTGGTTCTAATAATTATATAGCCACCAACGTCGTCCCCGCCGTCCCCGCATCCACCAGCAGTGCTGGTATTGCCCCCGCAGTTACTGGACCAAATTTAAACACTTTTTCACAATATCCAAATAATGGTTCGTTAATTTCTGGAGCAGGAATAAGTTCAACAAAAAATGAAAAAATTAATAAATTAGCAGGAGTTAATGGAACAACAGTCACAAATATTATAATAAATAAAGATTACGCAAAAATTCCGAATGGAACCGTTGGTATGAGTATAAGATTAGGAGTGAAAATCGGTGATGGAAATGAAACTTTTACAAATTTTTGTACTTTTACAAATAGTACTTGTAATAATAAATCCTTAAAATATATTTGGGGAACAGGTACAACTGCGTCAACAATAGCAACAATAACAGCAAATAATCCAGTGGATATTTATACTGGCGACAATCTATCTTATTGGTTTGCATCATCTTCTATAAAAATATCAACTGCTTCTACTATTAATGATGTTACTGCTTTTTATGGTAAAAGTGTAGTTTTTAAGGTATATGTGTATTATCATAGTTCAAGCAATGCATATAATAATAATAATAATAAGTCGGAATCAACCGCAACATTTACTCTTACAAACAGTCCAGATAGTGATTATTATGATAAAGGTGGGTTAGGAGTTCCTACAGCAAAAACAGGGACTATAGCATATACAGGGACCCAAGTTTATACTGTATTGGGTCTTCCTATTTTAAAATCAGGAAAAATGCCTTCAATAACATATAATTTTGATAATAAATCAACAAAATGGGCTCTACATACGGATAAGAAAGTTTTGGATGTAAAGTTAGGAAAAGATACTAACTCTGTGTTATCTACAACAAATACGGATAATAGTAAGCATAATTGGACTACCAAAAATAATGTTTCCTTAACATCTAACACTAGTTTAAATATTGAATTCCCAGATAGTACTAAGACTTCTTTAGTAAAAGATGCACAATTGTTTGTAAAAGCAACAAATATTGTAGGAACACAAGCTGCTTGGTTTAGTGGGTGGTCCGTGACTACCAAATTTATATATGACCCAAACACATTAACCATAATAAATATAATTAATGGTCAAGCTATTGCAGATTCTAATTTAAAAATAGATACTGGAAATAATGCTACAAATTGGAATGGAAACATACCAACAGGTAAAGAAAATTTTACTGTATTAAAGGTACCAGCTAATTTTAATCCATCTGAACAATTTATTAATAAATTTACTGTAAAAAAAATAGATTTAACAGAAGATTTACGGACTTTAAATGATAACAATAAACGTAATTTATTAATTTATGATGGAAAATTTGTGTCTGAAAAATATTTTAAAGAACAATTTACAAACGGTAGTTGGTCTACTACTAACCAAATTACTAATGAATATAATAATTATCAATCCAATGTAAAAAAAATTATAAATGTATTACCTGCTTCTACTTCTACAACTTTACAGAGTTATATTGGAACTGGTAATGTAAATACAGATAATTTAAAAACAGATTATAGATGGAGTATTTTTCAATATCAGGTTGAGAATATTGTAAGTGATAAGTCGTATCCAGCTGCATATCCGCTATATATTCAATTTAAATTAGGAAGTGGTACCAATATAGGAGTGAGTGATTTATATAATTCTGGTAGTAAATTATCAAAGGTTGAAATTTGGAGTAAATTACGATCTGGAACTAATGAATCAAGATGGAATAAACTTGTTCATTCAGATAAATCATTTAGACAAGATGTAGACAATTATTCAGATAGAGTTATTTATTCTTATAATACAGATCAAACTGCAACAAAACAACCATCTTCCTCATGGTATTTACCTAAAACAAATAATTTCAGCTCTTGGACTAGTAATAATAGTGATAATTTAATTAAGATTAGAATTGGAAAAGATAATAATATTAGAAATATATTTCAATCAAGTTCAAGAGCAAACGGTGATGGTACAAATAAAATTCAATTATTTTTAGCAATAGGATTACATAATGCATATTCAAAATGTATAGAAATACCAAAAGCTACTAATAAACTTTTTGAATAATAAGTATTATATTAATAATTTTAACTATTAATATATTATATTATGTCTGGTACATTCTCAACAGACGAAAAAATAGATTTTGCCGTAAAATCATTACTTCAATTAACAACTAAATATGGATCATTACCAAATTCTGATGAAGGTGTTGCATTACCAAGAGTGTTTCCCATCAGTATTAGAAAAGATGATATAATAAAAAATGGTGTAGGAGATTTAGAAGGTAAGGAGGTTGATGTTTCAGCACCTTGGGGTATTGTTCAATTATATAAAATTATTGATCCTATTGTTAATAAAGTTTCTAATGTTAATGTTGGTAATATTTTAACTGATAATACTAAAAGTGGACAAATAACATTTAGCGACTCAACAAATATTGATGTCAAAATGCGTAACTTAGTTAACAACAATGAATGGGATCAATATTCTTTCTATTCTCACTGGTATGCTAATGCTAATGCTAATACTAAATCATCCTATCCAGAGGATAAATCTTCTATATCCACATATAAAGGTATACGTTTAGCATATAGTAGAGCAACTTCTAATGAAACTCCATCTCATGATGATATTGTACCTCATATTTCATTGTATTTGCATGTTAAACTTACTTTATTCTCAGCTGGTGGTATGATTCACGGTGATAAAGATACAATATCATTTCATAGAAATGATCAATTAATTAGAGATATGTTGGGTCCAGAGGTAGGCTTTGATATTAAACTTTTAGCAGATTCAGAAACACCATATAGTCTTAGCAAAACTGGCCAATCTCAAACTAGTATTATTTCAAAAAATGATGTGATTAATAATTCAACTTATGGTGCGATTACACTTTTTACTAATTCTCCTGATTCAAAATATGCTTCAGGTGATAAATTACCAAGATTATCATATTGTCGTTATATTGGTGATACGGTTGATTTTGAAAATATTGGTGGTGGTGCATCAATTAAATCTGGATTTTCTGAACCAACTAATGCTGATGATGGTGATTTATTTATTAATACAAATGATAAAATATTAAAAAGATATGATGGAAGTCAATGGGCATCTATTGGTGGAAGTGGTGGGGGTGGTAGTGGCACAGTAAGTTATTTTCGTGATTTAAATGATTTGGCATTATTTGATAATTCTGGTTATTTATATTATAATCATGATAATAAAGATTTTCCATTGGGTGTAAAAGATTTAAGTGAATTATTTCGATTGTCAGAAATGCTCGTTGTAAATGATGCAGGTCAAACGTTTTTTGAAGTATTAACAGAACAACCAAGATTTTTCCAAGATAATGACACAGTTTTTCAAAATATGGTTTTTGGAGAAGATTATATTGATATTCATTGGACTTATGATAGAATATTACCTAGAGGTGCTGTTTCAAATGCATTTCAACATTATTTTTCATTGTTTGGTACTCCAAAAATGACATTACCTGTAATAAACAAAATTGTTTATGAAGTATACATAAGTAGTTATTTTATCAATAAACGATTCGAAGTGATATGTAATAGAAATTACAATGATTATGATGAATTTAAAACGATAAGAATAACATATCAACAAATTAATGATATTATAGTTGATGAATTAGGAATACAAGAATTTGATATTTTAATATATGGTGTTAACAATAATAATAATTATCCGTCTGAATTGGCTCAAGATGGTGTCAATGTTGAACAAAATCTACGGTGTATAAGATTAAATCAAGTAAGATTTGTAAATACAGATAATGCTTTATCATTTGATTCGAAGATTTATGTAGATGGAGAATGGAAAATACAAATTTTAAATACGAATTCTATTCGTACAGTAGAATTTGGAAGAGAAAAAGATATTGACGCATTGGGGACAAGTCAATCATTTCAAAATAGTGAAAATGATAGAAAGGAAAATATGAATTTAAGATTTGTATGGTATGAACAAAAATTTTTTGACTTGATGGATGGAATTGAAAATGTTGAACATCATTATATTAATTTATATACTACATTACAAAATAGTAAGCGTTGTAAAAGAATATACCCAATTGATAAGGGTGAAAAAGTAACTAGGATATATCATAGAAATAAACGATTATTTGATCAAAATACAGGTTTATTGTTAGCAGATGCTAGTAAGAATTATTATACAGTAAGTGAAGATAATACATTGGGTAATTTAACTAGAACTGTAATAGATATTAGTTTGAATAATAATTTTTTAAATTTGGGTTCCAGATATGATGTTCAAATAGTCATTCGAACTACATATCCATATTATATGATAACAAATAAATCAGATATATTGCATCTTGATTATACCGATCCACCGATTATTACACCATTAAATAATATAGAAACACAGATACAGAATTTTTATAGTGATTATGTTTATTTTCGAGAAGAAAATATGACCAATAGAACATATACTATAAATTATCAAAAAGCATTTAGACTAGAGGCAACAGAACCCAGTTATATTTTAATATCTCCACATAAAGATCATGATAATACAGCATTAATTACATCAAATATAGATGATGACACTTTAAATATTATAATTGAAGGTGAAACATATGATATAGATGCAGGTAATGATGTAACAACTATTGATTATCGTTTTAATAGTTATACTGATTATGGATATAATAATAATGATAATGGAATGCAAATTATTCAAAACGGTGAATTGATAGAAAAATATCCTGTAATAAATTTATTAGACAATACTATATATGATTATAATAATTTTGTTGTTGTTGAAAGGATTTGGTATAGAGATGGAAGTAATATATACATGAAATTAAACACAGATATAAGTAATATTATTAATAAAGATGTATCATTTACAATATACGATAACATATCAAGAACAAGTAAAACATTCGATATATGTACAAACAACATAGAATACAATATAAATAATAAATACGATGTTAATGATGAAAAATACGATGAAGATCCAAATTATAAACATTATATTATTAAAATTGATTTAGATGATGGGTGGGATAAATTAAAAGGAGATGAAAATTTAAGAGAAAATGTTGATATAAACATATATTGGAAATTTGGATTTGAAGATATTAGTAATGAAACACATGAAGGTGTAAAATATATATTAAATAATACAGAAATAAATGATGGTGCAGGTGAGGATTTAACCGTGCGTGTTAATGTCTCTACGGATGTTAATAAAGGAGAGGATTTATTAAAACAAGTTGATATTTATGATTTAACAATGAATATGGATCAGTATAATGCAAAAATAACATTCAATGGTTTTGATGTAGATAGTATATCAACAGTAACTGATATATTTGTTAGTGATGCCAATGATTATGATCCTCATGTAAACAAGCAAATTCCTCATCCTGCCGACCCAACTGTAATGATTAATTTTGATGATGAAAAACGACAAGGATTTCATTTGGATGGACAATTTAAATTGAATATAAATAGATTAATTGAACAGAATGAAATTATAAACCCAATGAAATTTGATTATAGTTATGACAAATGGAATGGGTTAAAAGAAAGTAATCGCAGTTGGAATAATATATTTAATATTGATACAAATGATAAGTTTCCTAATGTTTATTATAAAAGAAATGAAATAATTACCGATAATGATAGTTATAGGACTTTATTTGGTAATAAAAATTTATTGAAATTTAATATTAAATCTTATCGAATATATGAAAATATTAATTCGAAATTCTTAGAAAATACTCAATATGAAGATGTATATTTAAATTTTCACTCGAGAAGATTTGATGGATTTGGGAGACAAAAAAGTACGGAATATATTTCTATTGATGAAACAGTACTATTAGAACAAAATATTGAAAATCCAACACCATACGATATTTCAAATAGTATGCAAATTATACCTGGAAATAAAAATTTATCGATAGATGCAATTAATGAAAATAATATTTATGGTACATTAACTCAAAAATTAAAATTGCAAACAAATAAACCTGTTGAATTAATAAAAAGTTTGAATGTGTTTAAATTTGATGAAGATATAGAATTAAATGAGACGGTTAAAACAATTATTGTTGAACAAGATGTTTCTGATAGTAAGTTACTAATAGAAAACTATTTTAATGATGAAAATACAGTTAATTATTTGAATGATATAAGTGGATTTTTTAAGTTAAATATAAGAGATGGAGGTATAAGTGCATGGAATATGTGGGAATTAAGTTATAATGTTTTTAATGATAACAATTTTATGAATACTGAAATGTTGGATATATCATGTTCTGACACAAATAATTATTTGAAAAAATATGTTCATTATAGTGAAAGTGAAAATATATCTATATGTGAAAAAGAAATTTCAAGTAATTTATTTCCAATATATATAAATAAGGGACTTCATACCATAAGTACGATGAAACATACAGACCCTGAAGGTATAATAGATGATAAATCGAAAATATTTATAAATGAAATAACTGATAATATAAATCCAGAAGTAATTAATATATATCATGAAATAGGTCCAAATACTGGATCTAGTAAAAAAAAAAATATATATATAACATTTACCGAAGATATATCAATTAACAATGCAACAAAAACAAACTTTTCTGTATCTAAAAAAAATACATTGGGATTTTTTGAAGAAATTGATATATCATATATTGAATGGGAATCAAATGATGAAAGATTAAAAATCGAATTGAAAGATGAAATAGAATTATCAGATTTTGTATCAAATAAAACAGTAAGTAAATATATATATAAAATAAAATATGAAATGGGTAGGGATGATTTGTATGAAATAAATAATAATAATGAAGATATTGATGATTCAAAAACTCATACAGATATAGAACAATATTTTTTGTCTGATTTTTTCAATAATGCAGTAGAAGATTTTGAAATGGTTGGATTGATTGATATATCTACAAATGCAGATAATTTTGTGGATGATTTATCTGGTGATATTGTATATATAGAGGATCCTTCATGTATTCGTAAACAATACAACAACAAAACAAAAAATAGATATCTTGATAATATAACAGATTATTTCGTTATTAATCAAACAAAAACATTTGGTGATGTTACTGGACCAATACTTATGAGTGCTAAAATTATAAATTATGACAAAACAAAGATCGAGTTAAATTTTAATGAAGATATTGCTATACCTACTACAGGAAATTTGGATAGTTTGACAAATGGTTCCGATATAATATTATATAATAAATCGGAAGACAATATAGAAGGTAATACAACTATAACAAGTGTTTATATAGAAGACGGTGATATTATACTGGAACTTGATAGTCCATTAGATGATACAAATGTTCATCAAGTAAAAAGTGAGTCAACAAACAATATAAAGGATTATACTGATAATAGTGCGAATCCATTTGTAAAGGAAATAGAATACGATATTCGGTTACCAAAAGTTAAAAACTTATATGTTCGAAAAAATCATACATGGATTATAGTGATAGAACTTACTGATGTTATTAAAAATGTAGATGGGTTAAATATAAATAAAGGTTACTTCGATGTTAAAGTGAATAATAAAAGTGTTACTATTAAAGAAATATTACAAAATAGTATTGAAAAAAAATCAGATCAATACATATATATAGTATTAAATAAATCAATTATAATGAATGACTATGTTTTTGTTGCGTATGATAATAGTATAGAGTTTGAAGAAGGGGTAATTGCAACAAAAATAAGGGATAAGAATAATAATGATATTCAATCTTTTTTTGAAAAAAAGGTAGATATACGAATAAATAATAGTGATAATCCAAAGATCATTCAAATTATTGCTGATGATTATACAAATCGATGTTATAATTTTTATTTCAATTTACCAATCGGGTATTATAATGATTTGTCTATAAATTTTAATGGGGATAACAATAATAATTATAATAGTAATGATTCATATAATTATCCGTATATAATAAATGATACTTTAAAATTATATACAAATAAAGAAGTATATAATAGAGATGCAAACAGTTTTAAAATTGATATCTCTAGTGTAGTGTTTGATAATAGTTTTGTAATAACACCAACTGGTGCAACTGGTAATATAATAATTGATGATCTTAATACCAAATATAAAAAAGTTGGTGGTAGTGATATAGAATATTTATATAGTTACGTTGATAAAAACACAACAAATATAATAAAAATAGTATTTGATGACAATATTGAAAATATGTTTACTATTATTGGTAATAATAAAAAAATATTAAATAAAAACACTGGTGAAACTATAAATATAGATATATATAATGCTGTGTTTGATGTAATGAGTTATCAAATATATAATAATATGTTATTTATGGTTCTTAATAAAAATTTGAATGATGATGATGATGTATTTATTTTTTGGGATGCCTCTGGGTTAACAGATTTTTCACAAAATACATGGAATTCTATTAATAATGATACATTTACTATTAAAAGAGTATATAGTCAAATATTAGATCATAGTGATAATAATTTGGACACAGATGAAAGATATGATACAAATGCTGATATATCAAATATAATATTTAAATCATTGCGATATTCTGATAATAATTATACATTTTTAGATATTTTATTTGATCAAGAAGTAACAATAGATATTAATGAAAATTTTAGAGATTATTTTTATATAGAAAGTGGTGGTAAAAAATATGAAATATTTGATTTTTCATATAATGTTACAGATAATGAAAGTGAAAGTAAAAAAACAAAATTAAAATTATATCTATATGAACATATTGATTCTAATGCCAATATATTTTTTAATTATAAAAAGAAATATGATAGAGGGTTTGTATATTTTAAAGATGATGCAAATGCAAGTTATAAGATAGATATAAGTAGTGGGGGTCAAGATATAAGTACTAATAGACCAATAAATTCATTTAATAAAAAATTACAAGTGATAGAAATAGATGAAGGAAAATTAAATCATAATAAATATGTATTGAATTATGTAATAAATCAAGAAAGTACTGTTAAAGAAAACAGTACTATTACATCACAATACGATAAACTTTTATCTACAAAAATGGTTATAAATGGAAAACAATTAAATTACAAATGGTTTGTTATGGATATATGTTATAATGATATATCAAATAATTATTTACATAATAACCTTTTGGATGAATATGGTGTATCTTTTGAAAAAACAAAAGAGGAAATTCCTGTATATGGTTCTCTTATAAACCTAGAACCGTATATTAAACCTTTTTTCAATGATTATTGTTTGGATATAATGAGAGATACAAGATATAAATATTATTTTTTAATTGGTGTGAAATTGTATACTGGTGAAAATAAATATTTTGCAAATTTGAAAAAAAGAATAACAAATTTAGATTATATATATTCTGAGAATACATTAATAAAAGAGGATAATTTAAGTATAAATGATGTTTTTAATGATGGTTCAAGTTATGTTAGTAAATCTATATTCACTGATAAAATATCGTTTGTTTATAATGATAATTCTTATTCCATATTTGAAAATACACTAGGAAATAATCATAAACAAAATATGGAATTATATATCGGTATATTGAATGAACCATTTATGGACATAGAAAAGGTTGGGATTGATTACACATTTAAACAAAGTGAAGAAGTATATGAACCTGAATATTTAACATTTATGGGTGTTAAAAATGTTAAAAATGTTAAGATGAAAATAAAGAGAAAGTATAGGGGGGTTTTGAGTTCAAATAGAAATGGAAAGTTTTTATCTTATAAAATGTTGAAGAGGGATTTGGTATTATATAATTTTACAAATATAATTACTGATAGTGATGTAGATGATTATTCATCAACTGGATTACTATATTCTGATTATTATTTATTGCAAATGATGCCTGAAAATTTTAATTATACTAGAAATTATTCTTATAAACAATATTTGAAGTATTATGATGAATACATAATTGATACAGAAATAAAATATAACACATTTGTTAATGATAATGTTTCATTATTAGAACAAGTTTCATCTGAAAATGAATTATTCCCAATAATAACCGATATATCATTTTTAAATAATTTCTGTGATTTTAATAGTTTTATAGTAATAGATGATGAAATAAATACACATAAGATACAGAATGTTAAAATATATGAAATAGAAGATATTAATAAATTTTCAGAACATATGTCGCAAATAACGAATGTTGAATATACAGATCATAATAGGTCAGTTAAACCACATACAATGTTATATTTAAATGGAAGTTTTTCAACAAATATTAATAATATGTTTTATCCAAAAGTGACAGATAGTATTGGTGAAATTACTTATAACGAAGGTGCATTTTCTTGGGATATGGATGGAAGAATACAAGGTGACTATACTGGATATAAATGGGTTTCTTTTCGATTATCTATGTATTATAGACGAGGTAAGATAGTTTATGAATTTAATAATGAGTATTATGAAATTAAATTAGGTTCAAGGGATCGCTTGAAATATTTTGAATTGTATAAAATTTTCAAAAATAATAATATATTATCTGATTTTATATTGGATGAATTATTTGAAAAATCAAATCGAACAGTAATTGGATTTTTATCTGCTGTTGTATTAGATGAAAAGGGTGAAGAGCAAAAAAGAATTGGGAATTTAAAACAACAATTTAATCCATTTGGTGGTAATTGGTTGAAAAATGGTAATGCAGAAGAACATTTCAGTAATACATTTAATCGGAGTTATGGTTGTATTGTCAAAGCTGACCCATTTGATAAAATGAAATGGGGTATTTATTTGAATCCATATGTTATGAGTGATAAATTTGATATTTATATTGGAATGCGTAATAAGATCGATTATATTAACATAAATAATAGATTTAATAAGATAGTTAAAATAGAGAGATTAGAAAAAGATCTTGGGTTGGATATTTCTATGTCATTGAATTATAAAACTTTATATAAATATGAAGAAACAGATATTTATAAAGATATTTCTAATATTACACGTGATGTTAGTGCAGTATTACCAAACAAATACACATTTGGTTCATTGAAAATTGAAGTTCGTGATAACAAAGATTTGGTTAACAAAATATTCAGTGGTTCAATGACACATGGTTGGTCTGAAATAAGTAACAATGCTATTATTGATAATAATATAACACTGACAAAAGTAAATAGTTGTAATTTAATTGTTGGAGAAAATATATATCAAATACATACAGGTACACAAAATATTGATTTATCTGAAAAAATTCAAGATATTAGCATGCGATTATTTGAAGAATGTACTTTAAATAGTAATGATTTACTCAATTATAGTAATAATAGCAAAAAAATAGGTGATATAAGTAATACTGATATTTCTAATTCAAAAGTATGGGATTTATCATTAAATGATTTAAGCTTAGGTAATTTTACACATGAAGCAGATAACACATTAAAATTTAAACAATTAACTGAAGTATCAGGGAATAAGATTGGTGTTGCGTATAGTTATACAGATTATAGTAATGTAGATTTTGATATTGGTGATGAATTAATGGTTGGGGGAAATAACGTTATTGGATATATAGATAATATGAATTATAGTATGATTGATAATTCTTTGTATAATATTATGGAACTTGAAAATTATGATTTATCTAATTTGAACAGTACAAATATATATACATTTGAATATATTGAATTATCATCTGTTACAATTGAGATTTCGCGTAATTCATTAAATAATATTACTATGAATAGTGTTATATATAAAGATAAAAGCATGAACAATTTATTAGGGTATATAAATGACATATCTTATAATAATAATACAGTAGGTATATCTATGGATAATATAGATTTGTCAGGAATAAATGATTCTAAACTTTATATATTAAATGAATATGATAAAAATGATATATCAGATATAATAATTGAGATTTCAGGAAATACTGATGATATAGGTATTGAAATTGATCAATATTTATATAATCATGATATTGAGGATGACAATGGTATAATTCAAATGATAGGTCAAGTAAAATCAAAAACAGATTCATCAATATATTTGGATACTTCTGATAATCAATATCAATTATCATCTTTTGTGAATAGCGACAATAAAATGAAAACAACTATAGATGTTAATATACAATCTATAGGGTTTTTCTTAAAAGATACATATTTTAATGAACCCATATCAAATGTAGATGCAAGTTTGATTCATATTAGTGAGAGTAATGGAATAATAAATAATTCGTTATCGGATGCATATGGATGTACAATTAATAATTATAACACTGATAGTAATGTATTGGATATATGTTTAAATAAACCCATATCAATAGCTTCTTTATATTTGAATGATAATGATATGACAGTAACTATATCTGGAGAAAGTAATGTATTTATAAACATACCGATAGAAACAATGATTATTAATATATCAGGAGATGTTGATATATCAAATGATAATTATATAGATTTAAATATTAAACAAAATAATGCTTTATTGAAAGGTATATCATTTGAGTATAATAAAGGAGTATATTATTATCCAAATCCATATGAACAAAATTTTCAAACTATATATTGTGATATTAGTGGAAATGTTAATAATGTAATTAAAAAACAAGGTTTAATTAATGATATTAATATTAATAACAATAAAATTGTGGATGTATGTTTAAATTGGATTAAAGAGAATCAAGGAATTATTGACGATATTTCGAGATCAATGTATAGTGATATTTCGAAATCGATGTATATATATCAAAATTTATCAATGAATTCAGATATAAGTTATATAGATATTGTTATCAAATATAATGAGGAATTATATATTAAATTATTCAATAATAAAAAAAACAATAAATATGAAGATATTTTGGATTATATCTATAAAGATTTAAGTGATAATGAGAATGATGACAAAAATTTTATAAATAATAATAGTAGAAATTTATATTTTGGTGTTATTTATGAAATTTATATTTTAAATAAAGAAAAAATGGTAATAAAAACAGACAGTAATTATAATATGTATATACAATATTATATTAATTATGATATATCAAAAACTAACATAAATAAAAATAAAATATATATAAGTCGTATTGCGTGTGAAATATTAAGTTTTAGATTTAATATTAATAATAATTATACAGATATTAAAGAAAATGATAGATTATTTTATAGATTAAAACACAATATCAATATATATTATTATGGTGTAAATAACACATATAAAAAAGATAATTTTATATTAGATGCAATTATGGTAAATAATAGATGGTTAAATTATACAGAGAATACAGACTATTATTTATATAAACAAAATTCAGATAATACTATAACATTTTTATCAAAATTAGATAAAAATGACATATCAGATGTAATAATTGATACAATTCCAAGTCAAAGTTCACAACGTAATATTTTTAAATATGAAATAAAATTTGATATGGAAATGTCAAGTTTTCCAAATGTATATTTTAATTATCAAGATAATTCTAATAATTATTCGCATTATATTGATATATCAAAGAATATGTTGATATATAATAGTGAATATCATTATATAGGTAAGGTTGAAGAAGTCTTTAATTTTCCTTATATAGATTATTATCCTTATGTTACTCAAGTTGTTACTGCTGATTCAAGTATAAATATAGTAGAATTATCAAATGTAAATGGAATAGAACCAGGGATGTATGTATACAATACGTTTATGGAAGAAATTGGTGTAGTTGATAGTGTTATTGATAGTTCAAGTGATAAAAAAATAACATTACAAGAAATGCCATTAGAATATATAAGTACAGATGATGTGTTGTTATTTTTTAATAGGGAAATTATAAAAGATAATGGAGTGATAAAATGGGGAGAACAAATATTCAATACTAAAAAAATGGTTATTATGGATCGAAGTGAAAATAAAATAACAGAAAAAATATTTTTTTATAATTCATTACTAATAATAATTAGCAATCTAAATATTAATATTGGAACTGATACTTCTTTTATAATAATGGATAAAAAAATTGATTATCAAGATATACAAAGGATAAATGATAATCATTATGAAAAAATGAATGATATATTCAATGAACGAAATTATTATTTAGATACATATCAAATAGAGTTATTTGATATTGAAATAATTCAAGATAAAAAAAGTGAAATTAAAATATTGAAAGAACAATCATATGATTTTAAATTTCATAATAATAAAAAAAATATGTATGTTAATTTATTTGATGTTGTCCAAGATGTTAGTGCTGATTCAAGTATAAATATATTAGACTTATCAAATGTAGATGGAATAGAACCAGGGATGTATGTATACAACACGTTTATGGAAGAAATAGGTATAGTTAATAATGTTGATTCAAGTGAAAATGAAATAACATTACAAGAAAATACATTAGAATATATAAGTGCTAGTGATGTGTTACTTTTTGTTTATAATCCAAATAAAGTATCTATATATGAAAATAATAACATAAATAATAACTCATTTATATGTTATGATGTTTCAAATTTAGATTCAAATAATAATGAATATTTTGAAAGAATAACAAATGATATTAATGTAATAGATTATTTAAATGTTTTAGAATTAAGTAGTATTACATTAAATTTTGATACAGTATTTAAAACATTGTATAAAGATAGTAACAATGAAAAAACAGTTTTTGAGAAAGAAAATGAAAAAACAAAATATACTGAGTTTTCACAATTTAAACAATTTAGTATAGGTAATAATACATTATTAATAGAATTAATAAGAGATATATCTAATTATTATAATAATGATAAATTTATTGAGATAAATACTAATGAAATACTTCTTAGACACAATATTGATTCTTCTGATATTACTTTGACAAGATTATTTGATTATAAAAGTATTCGAATAGATTTTTCATATGTATTGGATTTATCTGGTAATGATAAAATATATAATTTTCAAAATAATTATATAACAGATGTATCTATAAATACAACGAATAAAAAATTTATAATATTAGATAATGATACAAGTATTAATTTGTTGAGTAGTAATAATTTTAAATCTGTAGTACCATATGATATAAGTAAATTATCTCTTGAATTTCATACAAATGATTTATGTTTAAATAATTACAATAAGTTATACAATAACTCAGACTTATCAATTAATATTGAAAATAAAAAAAATGGAATTTTTGATATATCAAATAGTAATTCAATAAAAAATATAGATAATATATATTCTGTTCGAAATGAAATAGATATTTCTTTTATTCGTATAGAATTTAACGATATAGAATTAAAAGAAGGAGATAAGGTTAAAAATAACAGAGAGACACAAAGTGATTTGGGTTATGTTTCATTAAATGATGGAAAATATTTTACTGATATTAGTGTTACCAATATACAATACTTAGGCCTATCAAATACATTCAATGTATACAAAGTATATGATGTTTCAGATATTGTAATTAATTTTGACGCTGATGCTAATACAAATATAAAATATTTTGGTGTCTCGTTTGGTGGGGATATACAACATGTATCAAATAAAAATAATATTATATATAGTGTTTCTAATTCAGATATAAGTTTTAATCATACATATCCATTAATAAATGATATATCATTGATAGGATTGAGTTATGGTGAAATTGAAAATATTAAATTAATATTAACTAGTGGTATATATGCTGCATCATTTGATGAAATATATATTGATAATACTATAATAGATGTGTGTGATAATAAACAAGGATCATCGATTAAAGCTATTTCGTTGAATAAAATTGAGATATTAGATACGTTAGAAATAGACAAAACCGATGTTTCATTTGGATTTTTTGTTAAACAATATAAATCTATTAGTAATAATTTCCTATATTTTGATAACAGCAATATTACAGATTATAAAATTATGGGAGTAGCACTTCCCGATAGTAATACTAAACATACATACTTTGTTAGTTTCACAATAGATTTTAGAGATCGTGTTCAACATTCAGATAATGATATATCTTATGCATTTAATGTGAAAGAAAAGAATGATTCAAATTATATTAGCCTAAAGAATTCAATGTGGAATCCTGAAAAAAGCGAGGTAGAGATACATTTTGATAAGGTTGGGTATTCGGATAGTTCTGGTATAGATATTAAATATAATAAGGATTTTGCTAATATTAACAGTTTTAATACAAAATTAGAGTTGAAAAATTTCATTGTAGACATATGTGATGTAAATATGGAATCAAATAGTGTATCAATGAAAACGTTTAAGAATTATATTTTTAAACGACAAAAAGATGTTGAATTATATCAATTTGACTCTAATGGTTTCCTTATGGGTAATATTTATGATTTCTCTCTTAATTATGAGAATGGAAGGTTAGAAAAAAAACTTGTACGTTATAATTTGCCAAATAATATTATTGATTATAGATATTTTGCAAGTGGTAATAATTATGATTTGAAACATTTTACTCTTATTAATGTTAATGGAAAGTTTATCACACCTGCTACGGATGCATGTTATAATATGGTTTTTGATGTATCAAATGATTCATCTTATTATTCTCATATTTATAAAAATAAAGAAAGTTATAAAAAAATAGGTAATATAATTAATAACTATAATAAAGGATTAGATATAGATATATCATATGTCGATGTTAGTTTTAATCCATTTGATTTATCGATTAATAGAATAAATAGTGGAAATTATAAAGATTTATATAAATGGATCATATTTAAACTTCCATTTAATGATTTAGTATTATATGATTATAATGTATATTTAAAAAAAAATAGTTTTATAGTTAAGAAAAAAGATTCAATTGGTAAAATAGTTTCAGGAGAACAAGTATATCTAAATCGTGGTAATATTCAATTTGAATTACAAGAGGATATAAATGAAGATGATGAGATTACAATAGAAATAGATTCTAATTTAATTAGATTTAATGAAAATGTTGAAAATGATTTTAATGAATTAAAATTATATATAAAAACATATGATAAAATTGGGATATATTTAATACCAGTTAAAAATATTATTCCAAATGACAATAATAATTATTATGATATAATTGTAACTGAAGAAGGTAGAAATTTAAATTTAACTTTCCATCGCCCACTTCAAGCAAAGCAAATAATAGAAATAGAGATAGACATTGAATACCTTGATATTTCGAATAATGATATTATGGGAAGTGAAAATAATATAATTGATAAAATGAATAGCTCAACATACTATGTTGAATGCGTGAATACAACTAATAGAACAAAACAAATAACAATGATAAATACACTACCAATTATTTTTGATGATAGTTTAAATAGTATATATTTTGAATTATCAAATTATCAAGTAAATAATTATGCAACATTGGAATTTCAATTTGAATCAAATATTGATTATGAAAATGATATTTCAATAGAGATTACAGATGTAGATTATGATAATAGTTTTGTATTTTTCAACTATAATGATAAGAATATTGTTACAGGTAATTATAATCATACAAATAGTAGTAATTCACCAAATGTAATATATAATAACAATACTATTGATATAACCATATTTAAAAAATATGCTCGTCAATATAAATCTTTTCATATGATAATGAATCACGTATATATAAAACCGGGTTTTGAAATGAAATTTAATAATTTAAATAGTAATATTAAAAATATTGTTTCGAATTATTCAAAGAAATATAGTAATAATTTTGTAAATTATTCAAATCCAAAACATGCATTTTATCATTATAAATTTGATATAGAAGGATATTTAAGAAATACAAATTTATTTTATGATGATACAATTGATAAAATTTTCACAAGTAATACTGAAGCAAAGGGTATTGTTGTAATGGAAGGAATATATCCTGATGCAAGTAATCATAATTTTTCATATATAGGTGATATGAATAAATATATAAATGTGGGTGAAAATTATAGCAATTTACAGTATGGAAGTGGGAATAATAAAGATAATAATTGGTTATCTCGTTCTGTAAAATATGAAGAAAATGTTCTAAAAGAAGATGATAAAAGTTGTATGGTATTAAATTTTAAAAATAATAAATATTCACATGAATTATATCTAAATAATTATATGTTTTCGAAGAATAATGAAAGTAATAATTATTATAGAAATATTGATACTGATAATGATAATAAAAAAATTTCATTAAAAAATGAAACCAATATGTTTATTTTTATAGGATTACGAAATGGATACAAAATAGATATTGAAAGGAATGTTAGTAATATAGTAAGTAGTGATATAAATTCAGTGGATTCACCAGCAACAAATGAAGGAGGAGGAAGTACAACAAATTCATCGTCGTCAAATAATAATTCTATTATTAGTTCATATAACTCCAATTCAAGTGGTTCAAGTGGTTCAAGTGGTTCGAGTGGTTATTCTTATTAACAAAATAAATAATTAATTTATATAATAAATATTTTAAATATTATATAAATGGCAGAAGTAAATAATAATAATGAAATTATCGATTTTTTATTAAATAAAACAATTCAATCATTCGACAATTCACATTATGTTTCTAATAATAAAATTAATTATTATCAATTTAATAAAATATTACAAGAAGACAACTTTGAGTCAATAAATGATATTAGAATATTTAATTTAAATAATGAAGAAGGTGGAAATTTTTATTATAATGAGGATTCAAATATTTTAAGCCGGGCAAATGTGGGTATAGAAGAATATAAAGACGGGGATACATTATATTTTAGAAAATATAATAAATTAAAAATGACAAGAATTTCATCGAAATCAAATGAAATTACATATAGTGTTTTTAATACTGAAGAAATTTGTGTCTTAACAAATGTTGTACCAGAATTTTTTAATAAAAATATAGAATATGAACATTGGAAAAATAAAGATGAAAATTTGAATAAACAACTAAACGAATTTGTAACACCGTATAAAATACAAATTGAATTAATTGATAAAAATAAAAATGATAATATTTTTTATGATTTATATGGACCAACATATCAAAATTTAAATAAATCATATTTTGATAATGATAATGGAGTATTATATATTAATGATATTGGGAGATTGTCAACACAAGCATTATTAAATGATTCTATGGAAATTTATATAACATTTTTTCAATTTGCATTTAATATATATGGATATTATCCTGATAATTATGCTATAAGAAATATATATAAAAATAATAAATATGATGATCATTCAATTAATATATCCAGAAATATCACACTTGGGAATGATTATAATGAAAGGGAAAGTTTAGAAATACATGGTAATATACATATAAGTAAAGATTCAGATTTAATTCATGATAATTATAGATTAAATCAAATAGCATATGATAATAGTGATAATTTTCATTTGATCGATAGACAATTTATGAAAATTGAAGATATTATTTTAGGTTATAACAGTAGTATTATAAAAACAAAATATGAATATTTTAGTTGTGGTAATAATGAATTTGGTCAAATGGGTCTTATTTATGATAATGATGCATTATTAACAGAATTTAAAAAAAATGTTTATTTGAAATATGCAAAAAAAATTTCGATTGGAAAGGAAAATATAGGTTATATTGATGATAATAAATGTTTATATGTTGCAGGAGGAAATCGTTATGGACAGTTGGGTATGAATTATAGAGAGAGTAAAGGTACAAAAGAATTCATAAAAATAACACATTGTTATAATTACACAGAAGGTATCAATGACATAGATTTTAAAAAAATTATATCGGGTCAAAACGGGTTTTATTTGTGTGATTATGATGATAAATTTTATTATTGTGGTTTTAATACTAATAAAAAACAAGATATTAGAAGCAAATATTATCCAATTATAACAAATGTATTAATGGATTCGGGTGGAATAAATATTAAAAATATATTTACAAGCAAATATCTTATTTATGATATTAATTATAGTTGTTTATATGCAACGGATATTAATAATGATGTATATGGTTGCGGAACAAACGATTGGGGACAATTGGGTATTGGTAATTACACAGATCAAAAATATTTTAAAAAAATAAAGGAGTTATCAAATATTAAAAAAGTATCGGTTGGAAAACAATTTGCATTTTTTTTAAGTTACGATGGAAATTTATATGTTAGTGGGAGAAATATATATGGGGTTTTTGGTATAGGTGACACAGATAATAATAAATATGTATTAACACCAATATTAGTTAATACAAATGTTGATAATGTTGATTGTGGTTCAAATCATGTTATTATAATAAAAAATTTCAAGGTATATAGTAGTGGAAGAAATTTTGAAGGACAATTGGGAGTCGGTCATAGTGATAATGTGAATATTTTTACGGAAATAGTTAATTTGTATTCTGCTAATTTTACAGATATAAAGTGTGCAAGTACTTGGAGTAGTTTTTTTTTAGACGATGAAGGAAATGTATATTCATGTGGTTTGGGTAATAATATGATATTAGGACATGGGAATTCTAATACTTATACTGCACCGATAAAAATAAATAATTTAACAAATATTGTTAAAATTGATTTTGATTATAATCATTCGGTAGTTTTGGATTCAAGTGGTGATATATATGTGTGTGGTAGAAATGAATATGGACAATTAGGTTTGAATAATTTTATTACTAATTATTCAATATTTACAAAGGTACCTGATATAAGCAATGTAATTGATATACAAGCATCTTGGTTAAATACTATGATATTAACAAATGACAATAGTGTATATGTTACAGGTGATAACCAATATGGACAAATGGGTAATAATTTGACAAATGATAAATATAGTATTTTTACAAAAATAACAAGAGCTTATAAATATGAAGAGATAAACGACGTATCAGATATTAATTTATGTGATGGAAGGATGACAGTATTAACTACTGATAATAAAATGTATAGTTGTGGAAATAATATGAATGGATATCTCGGATTAGGTGACAATGAAAACAAAAATATATTGCACGAACATATAAATTTTTTTGATAATTCAAATAAAATTACTAGGTTAAATCGTATAAAAAAAATAAATAATACAAAGTCAATGACACATAATTTATTTATGGATAATAGTGGAAATCTATTTGGTATTGGAAGTAATATATTTGGGCAAATGGGATTAAAACATACAGAAGAAATATATATTAAAAAGGTAAATTATTTTAGTATTCAAGATGGTAATAAAAATGAAAAAATAGATAATTCTGAAATGAATATTTATTATCCTGTTTTATTGGATATATCTAATGTTGATGAATTTGGCACAGGATATAATACAACAATTATTTTAAATCATGATAAAAAGGTATATTGTTGTGGGAATAGTGAAAATAATGAATTGGGTTTATATTACAGAGGAACATATAACGATTTTACATTATTAATGGATATAACAAAACATGATATCAAAGATGTTAATTATATGTATAATAGTGATAAAACAACTTTTATTATAAATAAAGATAATGATATTTTAGTACTAGGTAAAAATGAATATGGACAATTAGGTTTGAAAAATACAATAGATGTTGATGAATTTTCTAATATAAACAATAATATTAATTATCAATCTATAAGCAATAGCGGAAACAGTTTTATATTATTAGATAATAATAATGATATATATGTATGTGGTGATAATCAATATGGACAATTAGGAATAAAAAATAAAGATAAATTTTTAAATAAAACAAAGGTAACAGAATTTATATGTCATTATGGGTATTTAGATATATTTTTTAAATATGATACAATATATGTTACAGTAAGAGGTGGAAAAATGTATGGTATGGGAAATAATAATAATATGCTTGGTTTAGAACAGGACTATATATATTCACCATTATATATTAAACAAATAAGTCATGATTACAATATTGAAAAATGTTCTGTGGGAAAATCACATGTAATGGTTTTAACAACCGGAAATTTAATATTTGTATGTGGCGATAATCAATATGGACAATTGGGATTGGGACATAACAACAATAATAATAAATATGTTTTTGTAGATACAATTGATAATAATAAAACAATAGTAGATATAGAATGTGGTGAATATTTTTCTGTTGTATTATTTGATGATAATACAGTATATGTTACAGGTGATAATAGAAATGGTCAATTGGGAATAGGAAATCAAGAAATACAAAGTATTAATATTTTTACAAAAATAGAAATTGAACATATTATAAAAATAGGATGTGGAAATAATCATTTATGTTTATTGGATAAAGATAGGGATATATATGTATGTGGTGATAATCAATATGGACAATTAGGATTGAATGATAAGATAAATAGATATACAATTACAAAAATAAGTATGATGGAATCTATATTTTATGGATTGTTTGAGTTTAAATATCGCAAGGATTTTAATGATATGTATGTGGGTTTTAATACATCATTTTTTAAAGACAATCGGGGAATGTATTATTCATGTGGTAAAAATGATTATGGTCAATTGGGTTTGAATAATACAAATGAAATATTATACCCAGAGATGATAACATTTGATTATTTAATACAAAATATTATTATTGGTAATGATTATACTTATTTTCATAAACAGATTAAACAATATAATAATGAGTTGGCATTCAATGATATTCAAAATGGAATTTATGACTCAAATAATGTTGAAAAATATTTAAATGATGATAATACTATATATGTATGTGGTAAAAATGATATTGGTCAATTGGGTATGGGTCATAACGATGATATTTCAGGCCCAATTATAAATACATTTTTTAATGGAAAATCAATATTTAAAATAAAATGTGGTATGAATAATGTCTATTATATTGATAAAACAAATAAAATGTATTCTACTGGTTTAAATAATTATAATATATTACACCATAATAATTATAATGGTAATACATTAAGTAATTCCAATATATTTAAAGAGTTTATAAATAATCAAAATACAAATAATATTATAATACAGAAAATATTAAATACAGAAAAAAACTCTTTTTTGATCGACGATGAAGGTTATTTATATGTTTGTGGATTGAATAATTATAAACAACTAGGGTTGAATGATGTAAGTAATATAGAGTTATTTTATCAAAATGAAAATATTAGAAATGTTTTAAATATTGTTTCGGATGGTGATAGTACAATTATAACTACAAGTGAAAATAAAATATTTGTATGTGGTAAAAATGATTATGGTCAATTGGGTATAAATAATAATTACATTGATGTAAGTTTAGTATCAATAGAATATATTAATAATAATTTTGGATATAAGGATATATATATAAAACACGGGTATTCGTATATTGTTACAAATAATAATAAAATATATTCAACTGGATTAAATACTTACGGACAGTTAAATACATTAGATAATAATAATATATCACAATATGCAGAAACAAATTTTAGTATATACAATGATATGTCATCAAATAATATTAGGTTATCTTTGGGTAAGAATCATGTATTATTGGTTCGATTTATTGATGATATCTCTTATAATGAAAATGGTGATATCTCTTATAATGAAAATGGTGATATCATTAATAATGAAAATGGTGAATTATTTAATACAGGTGAAATAACTAATATTTTATATGGTTGTGGTAGTAATGAACATAGACAAATATTAGATACAAGTGAAAATAAATACAATAATTTTATGTCAATGAATATTGATAATTTAAATAGTGGAATATTTCAAATATATGCATCATATGATTATAATACTATATTAGATAATAGTGGATATTTATATGGAAATGGCATTGATGCTTCACTTCACTCAATATCAAATATTTTAAACGATGTTAATAATGAAACAGATGAAGGAAATACTGGTATAAATCAACAAATAGATATAAGTCTTAATAAATTTAAAATCTTTAATGAAAAATTAACAACAGTAAAAGAAATTCCATTAATTAAAAATATTCAAGTAGGTTATAGTACAACAATAATAACCGATATATCAAATGAATTATATTGTTTTGGGTATAACGAAAATGGTCAAACAACATTGGGTCATGATAATTATATAGGTACAATAACAAATATAAATTCATATCATGATTTTAAAATTAAAAAAATTCAAATGATGAATAATACTCATACATTTATATTAACAATGGATAACGATTTATTTATGTATGGAAAGAATAATGAAAATGTATTTGGTAGTGAATCTTTGGGGGAATTATATATTAATGGTCTAAAATTAAACAATACAGTTAATTATTATAATAATATTTATACTTATAATGATCTAAATATAGAAAAATTATATGTAAATGGTATTCAATATCAATCGTCTGATAGAAGAATCAAAAAAAATATTACAGATATAAGTAGTTCATTAGCATATAATTTATTGACTTCAATTGAAACTAAGTATTATCAATATGTAGACGAAAAAAAAGGTGAAGATTTTGTTATAGGATTTATTGCACAGGAAGTTGAAAAAGTGTTACCGGTTGCTGTTAAAACAGTGAAAAGTATTGAAAAAATATATGATAAAGATTTGGGTTATAGAGAGATTGAAATTGAAATGAAAAAATTAGATAAAACGAAAATTTTTGCAATTCATAGTGATGTAATAAAAAAATTAACCAGTGATATTAATAATCAAAATGACGAATTAGATAATTTAGAAAAAATGATTGAATCGATTGAAAATAATATAATATAATAATTTATAATGTATTGTAAAATTTCAATAATTTTAGCATATGCAATGGCAATATATTGCATATCTTGTATATATTATCTTATAAGAAATATGTGGCTTGATACACCATTTAAAAATAGTTTAACAAAAAAACAATTGGAAATAAAAAAACAATCAGTATATAAACGGAAAAATGTTTTTATTGAAGGGTTAATAATTGGTTTATTAATAATGGTATTATTAAGACCATTTAATAAATGTTAATAATTTATATTAATTTAATAACATTTAAAAATTTTCATTAATTTCTAAATGAATTTCATCATTATTTGTATTTTCAAATTTATCTTTAAGAATTGAATTTAATATTTTAATATCTATAGTGTCTTGCAATTCAGATATAATTTCAGAATTATTTGGTGGTCGCGAGAATTCCATAGTAAAATCTGTTATAAATTTATTTATTAGTTTTTCTTCTTTTAGAAAAGATTTTGGTAATTCAATTTGAACTTCTTTTTTAAATTCATCTAATTTTTTAGTTTGACTTTGTTTTTGAATTTTCGGTTTATAAACAGAATATCGAGTGCTTTCTAACACATCGCATATTTCAGGTTTTTTTAAAACTTGAAACATTTTTTCAGATTCAGACCATTTTTTAGGATCAGCGTCTAATTTTATAGGATAAAATGTTTTTTTGAATTCTTTGATAACATTATCATTTACGATTGGCGATGTTTCCATTAATCTATTAAATTCTTCCTTGCTTATTTTTAACATTTCAGTAATTGGCATTCTTTCTAAAGGTTTTTTTGCAAGTTCAACCTTTATATTTCTATAAAATTTATCCCATGAAATAGATGCTACGCGATGTGCTTCATTTAATTCAGTAATTTTTAAAAATTGTTGGACAGTTGTTAATATACCTGCAATAATATTCACACCCCCAATTAACATAGCTGCAATAGTTCTTGCCTCAGCTTGGAACCTATCCTGTGCAAAATTTGCAGTTCCAGTTAATGTACTCATCACTATAACGGGAATAGTAAACCATGCGTTCATACAAGAATAATTTTGGTTTGATTTTGCATGCAACCATCGATAACACATAGCCTTATCTGCCCAATCAATTAAAATTTCTTCATGTTCAGATGTCCATTGTATTTTTATTGATTCAGTTTTTTTTTCATTTTTCATTGTATAGTATAATATATTATAATAATATAATATCTGTATTTTTATATATGGATTTAAAGCAAGAAATTAAAAATATTAACAGTAAAATAGTTGAAATTAAAGAGAATATTGAAAAAATAGAAAGCACATTTTTATTAATATCAACTCAAAAAAATCTATTATGTGATGAATATAAAAAAATTGTCAATGAGAATAAAAATGAAGAAGAAAATTTAGATACATTAGGGTTTGATTCATTATATTTTCAAATTAAATTAATAGACGAAGAGAGAAAGTTTTATACATTTCGTTATAAAATGATTAAAAATAAATTATATGGTGATTTATATATTTTATATAAAATTTTAATAACTTATATTAGGAATAATATATTTAATGATGATAAATTAGATGAATTAATAAATATAAATCTTAGCTTCCCCGTATATAAAAAATTAAAACATTATATTGAATATGATATTAAAGTAACTGAAAAAATTCATTCTGGTATTATTGAATTAATTGAGGAAATGATACGTTATGTTAATGTTAGAAATGCTGATATAAAAAAAAATGAAAAACAATCAGGGTTGGGAATTAATTTAAATAATTTGATAAATAAAAAAAAATATGATAATTTAATAATAAAATCTAATATAGAAATGTTTGTTTATCATATAACAAATTTTAATACTGATATTAATAAATATTTAACAGATGTTATAAATAATATTGAAAAAATGAATAAACGATTATGTGATGAATTGAAATTAGATAAAACCTTACCAAATATAAAAACAAAATATTTACCAGTCAATTAGATCATAATTGGTCGGGGGTGCGCGTGAAAAGAGAAGGAGTAGGTGTGTGTAGTGTCGAAAGGAAAAAAAAATGTGTAAGTATATAAATTAGTAGTGTCGAGTATACATAGAGTATATATAATATAATATAATATAATCTAGAGTACAA
>Ga0209664_1000248_pt1 | contig 37074 bp, 16 predicted proteins | sample SaaInlV_150m_DNA_FD_184668 | JGI IMG/M metagenome (GOLD analysis project Ga0209664, IMG submission 184668) | Marine microbial communities from expanding oxygen minimum zones in the Saanich Inlet - Saanich Inlet SI073_LV_135m_DNA (SPAdes) (version 2) | ecosystem: Environmental > Aquatic > Marine... | reverse complement strand
CACAATGAGTTCTACGTTGGGTGTTACTGGAGCAACCACATTAAATTCCACATTGGGTGTTACTGGAGCAACCACATTAAATTCCACATTGGGTGTTACTGGAGCAACCACATTAAATTCCACATTGGGTGTTACTGGAGCAACCACAATGAGTTCCACATTGGGTGTCACTGGAGCAACCACATTAAGTTCCACGTTGGGTGTCACTGGAGCAACCACATTAAGTTCCACGTTGGGTGTCACTGGAGCAACCACATTAAGTTCCACGTTGGGTGTCACTGGAGCAACCACAATGAGTTCCACGTTGGGTGTCACTGGAGCAACCACATTAAATTCCACGTTGGATGTCACTGGAGCAACCACATTAAATTCCACGTTGGATGTCACTGGAGCAACCACAATGAGTTCCACATTACGTGTTGAAAATCACATGGGTATCAATACAGACCCCAGTAGCGGGATTGTGTTGGATATTAATGCTACTAATGCGATTCGCCTACCCAAGGGAACGAACTTGGAACGCCCTGTTCAAAATGGAGATGCTTCTTCTTACAAAGGTTTAATTCGTTATAATTCAGACCAAGACCAATTCGAAGGATTTGGTGCTGGAGATGCTTGGGGGTCTCTTGGTGGAGTCAAGGATGTTGACCAAGATACATACATTATTGCGGAAACCAGCGCAGGAGTAGACAACGACGAATTGAAATTTTATACTGCCGGGTCAGAACGTATGGTTATTAAAGCAAATGGAGATGCTTCTTTTAATCACGATGTCGCCGCTATAGTAATCAATAGTGCTCAAACCATTCAATTCTAAGATATATTCATTCATAAAATATAAATAATTTCATAACAACCTCAAATTATTTATACATCTATAGTCAGACCTTTCTTATAATCTTTCCAACTCATAACTTGTTTCTGCAAATCGGTTTCTTGGTCAAGCGCAGTCAATAAGTCAGAAGAAAAACTGAGTTTATTTTGTTTAATTACAGGAGGAACATTCAAAAACGATAAATTATACATTTTTCCCATATGGACAAAGCAGTTGTGATATTTGGGTCCCTCGTCTATATTTTCCTCGGTTTTCTTTCGTTCTTTATCTTTCTTGTCTGTATCTTTCTTCTTTTGTTCTGTTTTCTTTCTTTTCAAAAAAGGGGCATCTTTTAATTTCGCCTTGAAGTCATCACTGTCCTTTTTCTCTTCTTCTGATAAGTTTTTTTTATCTTCCTCAGAATGAATTTTAATAAGAGGAGATTCAGGTTTGATATCTTGATTATCAAAAAAGAAATCTTGACATCGGAACGTTTTGACATATTTCATAGCGACTGCGTTTAATAATGAATATGGAATGCCAGTATTATCACTATAATAAGCAAATCCGAGTTTGTATGGATCATAATACATAACAATATTTCCACGAGGAGTATGTTCAAATAACATTCTCGTTTTCCAAACACGCTCTACTTCGTTATTTACATCTTGTAGACCAGTAGACAACCGTTTTTTATCATAAAATTCGGGTGAAATATTACTGTTTCGTTCTTTGTTAGACTGATTGTGTTCTATAAAATGTTTGAAACTATCTAATTGTTTTTCACCGTAACGCTCCATATCAGTCATAGGTTTCTCAGGTGGAAACAAATATGTATGTACCCGAGTGAAAATAAACCTAGATAACGGATACGCAAACGACGCAAATGAAAAAACAAACAAAGAGGTTTGTTGTTTTTTCAAATAAGAAAATACTTGAGAAAATTGTATCATAATGTTATTTACACGAGAATATATTTATATTCAATAAAACCATTTATATTGTTTTTGTTTTTTCTTCTTCTACTTGTTGTCTTCGCAATTCCATCAAATCAGCAATCTCTTTTTCTAAGTTCTGTACTTCGTGTACTTCATAATTCTTGCTTGCATTATTCGGATGAAGGCATACCAAACACATTTTGGTAATTTTTTTTCCATATTTCGATTCCAAAATATATTTATACACGTTCAGTTGCAACGAATAATGCCAGAAATTCTTATCTGGGAAATGAGAAATACACGACGTAAGTGCGTGTTTGGCGTATCTCGGATTATCGAAATCATATTCAATGGCTTTGCTACGCTTCCAATCATAAATTTCTAATTCGCCTTTTTTGTTTTGGAAGACCATATCAATCGACCCGGATAATTTCAATTCTTCATGAAACACCATCCATTCTGTTCTATATGGGATTAATTTATTTTCATGGTCTTCTTCAAACTTCATAAAATAGTCGAATTCGGGACTTCCATCGTGTTCCACTTCCATATCATTATAAAAGCACTCAATATTGTAATGCATTTTTGTTCCGGCCAACGCTGCCTCATTCGAACTCCACATTTCGCGTATTTCTTCTTCTGTTTTTTGATAATATTTATAGGTAGGGTCATTCAAACGCTTTGGATTATTCACGACCTTTTGTAAAATTGCTTCCTTGTCAAATTCCGGAAAATGACTATGATTCCATGTAGTGACTGATGTATATGTTCCACGCTCACCCAAAACGGTATAAATATGAGGTCCTTCTTCAAATGAAATATCATCATCGCGCGGATGAGGATTCTTCTTCGCCAAATAATCAGGAACAGGACCGAGTGACATGATGTATGTATATGATATCATAAAAAACAAATGATATTTTTACATCAATTTTCTATAATGTCAATCATTATCAGTAGACAAACATTCGCATAGTTTTTTCTTGATTTTGCTTTTGCATAATCTATCTTCACTTAATATCTTTTGACCATATTTTGGAAACAAATCTGGGTCTCCATCGATTAATTCTTGATTATTATCACACCAAATACTGAATTGGTTACGAAATTCATTCGCAATCATAGTAACATACTGATTTAAATCCGCATTCGTCAGAAGTTTCCAGCCCTCTTTATCATCAGAAGTTTCATAAACATACAGATTGTTTTGTTTATTCGGAAAATATTGAATAGGCATACTAGACTGATCACTTAATTCTTCGAATACTTGCTTGAATAATGCCTGTAAGCCATCAAACAATGTATACTCAAACACAGTTTGTAAATGCATATTTACATCAGGCAGCATATATTTTTTTACCCATTTTGAAAATGTAATGTCTGGTTTCATTTTTTTCAATATGACTAAGGGATTACTTTGCCTGTTTGTGCGTTGCTTTAGATTTGTATTTTCTTTTTCGAGTCGTTGGATACGCAAAGCCATATCTTGTATCAACGAATACATATCTTTCATACTCGGAACGGGACCATGATTATCTATTTCATTCGTTACTTCTTGGCGGGATTTATAAAAGAATTCACATGTGCTGGTATGTTTCTCGTAATTATGCTTTAGAATATATTGTTTATTGCAATACGCACAGCAATAATTAGAGGTAGACGACATGTATGTTGTCAATTTGTGTATGTTTGAAGTGAATCATATAGTCTACCTTTATATTATAGATTTGAATTCAATTTTGTAATGAAATTATTATTTAGTGCAAATAAAACACATACCATAATTAACCCCAAAAAACACCCTACTCCAAAAAGTGATATAGTAACTGAAGAACTACGAATGAATATGGTAGAACGATTAAAAAATACCAAAACTTGTACAAGTTGTGGTAAAAATAAAGTATATTGAATTTATATAATGTTCAAAAAGATCATTTCTAATCGTCGTGTAGTTACTATTGCTGTTTCTGTATTAGCGTTGTTTGCTATTACCATGGCCTTACGTCAAGTGGGTCTGTATGAAGGTATGAAAAACAAGGAAGGAATGGAGGAAAAGAAAGAGGGTATGAAGGGAAAAAAGGAAAACATGGAGAATAATGATAGTGAAGAAGTGGAGGAAGAGGCCGAAGAGGCAGAAGTGGAACCCGCGGAAGGACTTCAAAATATGAAATCTACCAAGGTGACTAAGGCATTTGTTCCCGCATAAAAAAATTTATATAATGATACTATATTATATAAAAGTCAATATGAGTGATTGTTTTAACAGAAATGATATATTTATGCAACCAAAAACCGATCAATACGGAAGTCATATGATAATGACCAACGTACATAAGCCAAATAAAACCAAATACATTAATGTAGATACAAGATTTAGAGAAGATTACGCCTCTCGAGATCCGTATCCTCTTTCCAAATGTAATACTGGCGTTTGTGGTGAAACAACCACCCCGAATCCATCGTTTAACTACACTACCGAAGTCAATCATAACATTTATATCCCCGAACGCATTAATGAAGTGAAATCGATGAAAGTAAATAGTGTAGAAATTCCTTGCACCTTTTACAACGTATCGAGTGCTAATGGTAACAACAGTTTCAAAATCATCAATAATACCGTTGCTTTTGATTCCAGTAACAATGAGATTGTCAATGTTGCTACTGAAGATGATGTGAGTAATCAAAATTCACTGAACCCGAGTGTAACTTTTATGGGCGCTGCGGATGCTAGCGGAAACGCAAATTTGACCTATTACGCCGACACGATTGTTGTTCCCGATGGTCAATATACAGCAACTGAATTGAAAACCGCGATTAATTCGCAAATTGCGTTGTTAGACCGTATTGACCAGACTGGCGACTCAATTACCACTGCCGATACGGAAGATTTAGTATTTGATATTTCTTCTACCACTCTCGGTACTAAGGCATTTGTATACTCCAAAGGTTCAAACATGACCATTGATTTTTCAGCCGACGACAAGGGTGTATCTAATATTCACGGGTTTACCAGTAGTTTAGGATGGATGTTGGGTTTTAGAAGCACAAGCATATCTGTAGAATATGACTTATTATATGAAACCGGGTACGCTGGAAATGCGGGAGCGAATGGCTATGGTCCTTCTGGACAACCAGTAGTAAATGCAATGTCCGTAGTGAATATGAATGTTCCCCGTTATCTATATCTTGCGGTGGATGAATATAACAATAAGGGCAATCAACGTTCCTTTATTACCCCATTAATGAATTCACTCATAAACAAAAACATTATTGGCCGCATCTCAATTGATAATGCAAACTACGGATTTGGTAAATTATTGGTCGCAAGTATTGAAAACGGTTTACTCTGCAGCGATACGAGAACATACTCCGGAAAATCCGACTTATTGAAGATGAATGTAAAATTATTGTATGAAAATGGTAATATTGTTTCGCTGAATGGAGTGGACTTCTCTTTTCTTTTAGAAGTGGAACATGAATAAATTCTATCATATACAAAATTGATAACAAAAGTAAATAAAGTTAGTCAGCAAAGAATTTATTATGAATTTGAAGATCACCAAAATAGAGGACTTTGCTTATAAAATAGACGAGGAAGAACAATCATCTTCGTCTATTAAACGTATTACCTTAAACCGACAAATGAACGTTCCGCAACATATGCTACAAGGATTATCCAATGAACAATCAGTCGCATTAGAAAAATTTGCCAATAGAGAAAATATCTTCCTAACTGGACCAGCCGGAACAGGAAAAACATATTTGATCCAGAAAATGTACGACGTCGCTTGTATGAATGGTTCAAAAAAAATGGCTGTATGTGCAATGACGGGATGCGCAGCGTTGCTGCTCCAATGTAACGCAAAAACACTCCACTCTTGGAGTGGTATTAAGTTAGCAAAGGGGAAAAAAGAAGACGTGGTAAATTCGGTTATTCACAATAAATTCGCTTTGAAGTCTTGGAAAAACGCACAAGTGCTCGTATTGGATGAGGTTAGCATGTTATCTAAAAAGGTATTTGAAATAATTGAAGAAATTGGAAGACGAGTCAAACATAGCGATTTGCCGTTTGGAGGAATACAAGTAGTATTTATTGGTGATTTCTTCCAATTGCCACCTATAGGAACTCACGGAGAACCAGATACGGGTAAATTCTGCTTCGAATCGCCAAAATGGTATGATGTATTTCCACATGAAAATCACATAGAATTAAAGACCATATTCCGTCAACAAGATTCAACATACATCAATATTCTTCAAGAAATTCGTGAAGGTAACATTCAACAATCATCTATTGATTTATTGTCTACCTATGTCAAGCGCAAATATGATGAAGAATCACATGAGAAAACGCCAACCAAACTGTTTCCCAATCGTGTAAAAGCAGATTTGACCAATTCTACTATGTATTCCAAAATCAAAGAAGAAGAAGTTGTTTATAATATAGATGTTATGACCAACTGTATTGTAAAATTAGATAACACCAAAACATTTTCCAAAGAAGAATTGATCAAAATAAAAAATGCGAAACCGAAAGAGGTGGAAATGGAAGCACAATATTTGACTACGAATTGTCCTTGTCAACCATTGTTGCGTTTGAAAAAAGGTTGTTTAGTTATGTGTACCGTAAATTTAGACATGAATTCCGGGATATGCAATGGGTCTCAAGGAGTGGTTACAGACTTCGTAATAAAAGACACGCTACAAATACCGATAGTACGATTCTCAAATGGTGTTGTACGTGAAATTGGACGCCATTACTGGCAATCCGAAGACCTACCTTGTGTAGCAGTCGGACAATATCCATTAGTTTTGGCATGGGCCTTGACGATTCATAAGATTCAAGGCACGACACTCACCAATGCGGAGATCGATATCGGGAACCGCATTTTCGAATATGGTCAGAGTTATGTCGCTCTTTCGCGCGTAAAATCATTGGATGGACTTTATTTATCAGAATTTAACCCAGAGCGAATCGGTGCGAATCCAACTGTCATAGAATTTTATAAAAAAATGCAAGAAAAAAATGAAAATACTACACCATAAACAAGTGTTTTAGACAAAACTAATTTTCAATTATGTTTGATTTGTATATATTTTTCATAATAATAATGCGAAACATAAAACAAATATACTACATAAATTTATACGAATAATATAACTAAGTAATTATGTCATCTACTTCTTGGAAATCCTATGGAGGCATTTATAAAACACACAAACTAAATAATTTGGGGGTAGGTACCATTGTGACAGATAGAATTATTGTACGCAAACAAAACCTAGCAGTACAAGTTATCGAAGATAATGTGGTGATTGAAGGTTATCAAGAAACGCGTGGTAATTTATTAGCAACGCAGAACCAAGTTGCGTACAGTAGCGTCTTTGCAGGAAATAGTCTATTTGTAGACAATCGTCTTTTGTTCATAAATAATTTGGTGAATGCGAGTATAATCGATGGCGAAGTTACATTTGGAGTAGACGAAAATAATAATCTTCTTCCTGTTGAAGATCTAGAAACAAAATATCAAGATACGCACAATTATATAGGTGGAAATGCGACGTCCATTGGTATTGGTACTGATACTCCTCGTAATTTTTTCGAAATTTATGAAAATGATGATTTTGTAGCTTCTGCACAACAAAATACAGAAACAACACTCTTCTCTGCTAGAAGTCATCGCAATATTACAAACTCGATTCTTATTTCAAACCAAGATTATTACAGTGCGGGTGTAAAAGCGCGAGCATATGCGAACGAAGGTTCATTAGAATTCCACGCAAGCGACCTGAATTCGAATGGTAATGTTGTTGCAACACTGAAAAATAGTGGGTCCAATTTCAGAATAGACAACAATACAGCTACGGGTGATATTTATATTGATGCCATGACCCTCTATTTACAAAGTGACGGAACAACCAAAATAGACGTGAGTAACAATGTAATCATTTCCACACAATTATCTATTTCCAATACAGATGTGTCGAATAGTTTTTTGAGTGAATATTACGCAGATGCGAGTTCGAATTATCAAACTACAGACGCAATCCAATTAAACGCATCAGACGCATCAGCAAATATTTTTCAACATTACGTAAATACAAACAACAAAGGACTTTCCATTGGTGGAGGCGGATTCATCGAAAATAATACATTATCTACTGGAACACTCGGGTTGTTTACAAATAACAATTCCAGTTCAGATTCTTCGTTTGTTCCGACAATGACTATATGTGAAGGGACGTCTAGTAAGATAAAAAATAGAACCACCTTGGGAGTCAATACCTATTCACCAATCACAAACGATTATTCTTTAGACATCAATGGCGCGACCCATATCGGTCATGGAGAAGTTCACGTTCGTTCTAAGCCACAATTCGTAGTGAAGAGTATGAGTTTTTCTCAAGCCAATCCTGATTATGGAATGGTTGTGGGTACATCCCTTTCTAACAGTGATTTATCATACAATGCGTTCGTTACAGAAGACGGTGGCGCGAATTGGACGATGAAAGAAGTAGCCGGTGACGGAACCATCAACAACAACAACAACAATATTTTAACAGTGCATGTATCGGGATTATCTTATGCATATTTATCGGTCGAGCGACCTAGTCAATCTAACGACTTGATTCTTTATAGTCAAAACAAAGGCGATTCGTGGACAAGAATACAAAGTGCTCTAACATTGAGTTATAGAAACATTTTCGGATATTTTGACGATATTAGTCATAACATTTTTGCAACTTCTACTGATAATGACAATAAAATATATTATTATGCAGTTGCGAGTAATGGCAGTGTGTTTTCCGACGTATATGGAAGTTATTCAACCAATCATTTTATAGAAGACAGTGTAGGTATAAACAACAATACTATTTATTCTATTGGACAACATTCTACCGACCTATCTGGCGTCGTTGGAAAATACGTATTTGATGCGTCGAATGGTAACGGAACCGCCACTTACGAAAAATCGTTTGTAGGACCTACCAATTTTAATCGCATTGCTGCGTACGATGAAAACAATGTGGTTGCGGTTGGAAATGATTACATTGCGTATACCAGGAATGGTGGTGATGCAGACGGTACCGGATGGAATTTGATTTCCAACACTGGATTTAATTTACATGACGTATATCTGCAAAGTTCTCAATATGGTATAGCAATTGGTGCGGGGATTGTTGTTTATTCTATCGATTATTACGCTTCATGGAAAGAAGTACCAACTAGTTTACTCAATTCATCTGGTATGAGAACACGTTTATTAACTAATTTAGATACAAATAGTCGTTTGGCAATGTCATCAATACAAAGCATGTTAATTAGTCATGTAATAGGTAATACTTCGAGTGATCTGATATACAACTATTTTCCAGCTATGTTTGATGTAGATAAAAGCGTGCTTGATGTGTCGGGTAGTATAATCGTAGAAAGAACGATAAATTGTGAATCTATTTCAATCGGCGGTGGAGAGTTGGCTGTAGGATCAATCACTACCGATACAGTGAACAGTGCACAAACACTACAGTTTTAATTACTCGGTTTGATAATGATTATTTTGGTAATACTACGAATCGACAAAAATAAGGTGCGTTAATTTTTTTGGTAATAAAAAAATTAACAAGAATTATATAATCAGTAAAAAAATGTCTTCAACTACTGTTTGGTTATCCGACGTAAGTTCCAATAAATTACAACAAAGTTATTTTCGTAATTTCGTAGATGTAAGTGGTCATATTATTTTACGAAACAACGAAGATATCAAATTGTTCGACAAAAATAATAATTACACAACATTTAGTGTAAATTCAAATGAATTCAAAGTTTTTGAATCAGAAAACTCAAGTGTAGATATTAGCACAAATAAATTGGTTCATATTCATGATTTATCTACCAACGTTCAAGCCAAGATTGACGAATACGATTACACACTACAATACGTAGATACAAGCACAAATGTTATGGAATTTAATGCGGATATGTCTATGAACCATAACTTGACGGTGCAAGGGGACGTATCACTCAATTCCAAATTATTTGTAAAAGATGACGCTTCCATGAACTCCAATCTGTTTGTGGGGGGCGACGTTTCATTTAACGATAATTTGTATGTCAAAAATAAAATAGCCATCAACTATCCCAACCCAATTGTTTCATTTGATGTATCTGCAACTGACGCAATCGGAATACCGGTTGGAACGAATTCACAACGACCCAATATCAATGGCCGTCCAGGATATATGCGTTTTAATACTGATACTGGCATGTTTGAGTTTTCCAATGAAAGTACTTGGATTACGATTGATAATACAACTATTCAAGATGAGGACCAAGACACGTACGTTCAAGTGGAAAATTCACCAGGTGCCGATAATGATGAAATCGTTTTTAATACTGCCGGAAATGAACGAATGCGCATCATGACAAATGGTGATATTTCCATGAATCACAAAGTATTTGTCAATGAAGATGTATCCATGAATTCCAAATTATTTGTCAATGATGACGTGTCATTCAATAACCAACTACACGTGGGAGACCATGCGATTTTCGACAGAGATGTTTCTATCAAAGGTAACCTTTCCGTGTTTCATAATAAGAGTGAAACCGTTATTACCACCACCGTTAACAATTATGAAATCATTATTAGCGAAGATATTTCCTTAAACGGAGAACTCTTGGTGACTGGCGATTCATCTATGAATGGACATCTTTATGTAACAAATGATGTATCTTTTGACAGCAAATTATTTGTATTTGATGATGTGTCTTTCAATCATAATTTATATGTTGGAAACACAACTACGTTGAATTCGACACTGCATGTATCAGGCGACGCATCTTTCAATTCCCAATTAATGGTAGAGGGAGATGTCTCTATGAATTCCAAATTATCTGTTGCTGATGACGTTTCTATGAACAAAGATGTCTTTGTTGGAAATGATATACATGTTGTTGCGAATATGTCCATCGGAGGTGAAATGGTTCAGTTCTAACCAAAATTATAATTTTGTAATAATCTCAGTTACAAAGGTTTAGAAAAAAAAAATAATTACGTATAAACTACGTAAAAAATCGTCTGTTATATTATAATTATATAAACTCATGTCGGAAACCCAAACAATTTATGGATGGTTAGAAAAAACACCAGCGAATAAGTTTTTCGATACTTACATCAAAGGCGCACTCGATATAAGTGGTGGTTACATACATTTAAGAGATGGAGATCTCATAGTCGCCGAAGGTGACGCTTCTTTTAATGGTAAGGTGCTAGTGAAAGAAGATGTTAGTTTGAACGCCAATTTATACGTATCTGAAAACATAGGTATTAACACCGCACCTAATAACGATATCGTCTTGGATATCAGTGCTTCCAATGCACTTCGTCTTCCCAAGGGTACCAATGAAGAACGCCCAATAGATAACTCCGATAATGACCCTGCATACAAGGGTATTATTCGTTATAACACCGAACAAGACCAATTTGAGGGTTATGGTGCAGGAAACGCGTGGGGTTCCTTAGGTGGAGTCAAGGACGTTGATCAAGATACGTATATTACTGCTGAGACCGCAGCAGGAGCAGACAATGATCAACTTCAATTCTACACTCTTGGAGCTGAGCGTATGATTATTGATGCGTCAGGCGATGTTTCTTTCAATCATGGAGTCAATATCGTAGGATCAACAACAATGGAATCTACCTTACGTGTGGAAGGGTATATCGGTATTAACTCTGCACCGAATAGCGAGATTGTCTTGGATATCAGTGCTACCAATGCGCTTCGTCTTCCCAAGGGTACCAATGAAGAACGCCCAATAGATAACTCCGATAATGACCCTACCTACAAGGGTATTATTCGTTATAACACCGAACAAGACCAATTCGAGGGTTATGGTGCAGGAAACGCGTGGGGTTCCTTAGGTGGAGTCAAGGACGTTGATCAAGATACGTATATTACTGCTGAGACTGCTGCAGGAGCAGACAATGATCAACTTCAGTTTTATACTCTTGGAGCTGAGCGTATGATTATTGATGCGTCAGGCGATGTTTCTTTCAATCATGGAGTCAATATCGTAGGATCAACAACAATGGAATCTACCTTACATGTGGAAGGGTATATCGGTATTAATGCCGCACCTAACAGCGAGATTGTTTTAGACATTAGTGCTACCAATGCGCTTCGTCTTCCCAAGGGCACCAATGAAGAACGCCCAATAGATAACTCCGACAATGACCCTACCTACAAGGGTATTATTCGTTATAACACCGAACAAGACCAATTTGAGGGTTATGGTGCAGGAAACGCGTGGGGTTCCTTAGGTGGAGTCAAGGACGTTGATCAAGATACGTATATTACTGCTGAGACTGCTGCAGGAGCAGACAATGATCAACTTCAATTCTACACTCTTGGAACTGAGCGTATGATTATTGATGCGTCAGGTGATGCTTCTTTCAATCATAAAGTCAATATTGTAGGAGCAGTAACCATGGAAGATACATTGGAGGTGGATGGCGATGTATCTTTCAATTCCGGTCTTTCGGTTGATGGCAGTATGGTTGTTAAAGGCGATCTGTTTATTGAAGGTAACTTGGCGGTCTTCCAGACGACCGATACTATGACTATCAATACCACTGTCAACAACTACGAGATAATTATTACCAATGACTTATCTTTGAACGGCGAGCTTTTCGTAAGCGGTGATGTGTCTATGAATGGAGATGTCTATATGAACCAAAATGTGGGTATTGGAACTGTTCCTCATTCAAATCTTTCTTTGGATATTAGTTCTAACAGTGGTATTCGTGTACCTTATGGTATCAACGCACAGAGACCTGATGCTAGCGGTTCCACTGGATATGGTATTATCCGTTATAGCACAGAGAATCAAGGGTTCGAAGGTTACGGTATGGGAGGATGGTCTAGTCTCGGTGGCGTGAAGGATGCTGATGGTGATACAGAGATTACTGCTGAACAGGGAGGTGTGGATACCGATGTGTTATCATTTATTACCAACGGTGTTGAAAGAATGGCTCTTTCGACGACTGATTTGTCTATTAATCTCCATGTCTTGTTACAAGACGACGCCTCTCTGAATGGTGTAGTAGATATAGGAGATAAATTGAATGTAGTCGGCGATGTGTCTTTGAACTCGCATTTGTTCGTGGCGAATGATGTATCTTTTAACGAGAACCTCAAGGTATATGGTGCAATTGACGTGTCTAGTGGCATTACTGCTTTTACTTCAAATGTGTGGGCACAAAGTTTCACTGCGGGTACAGTTGAACAATTTGATATAGGAGAACAGGCTTATTTACCGATTGCTGCCGGAAACTACTATGTTCACTTCGAAAGTGGATTGCAAGTGACCGGTGATATTTCCCACAATAACGGTCGTACAGTCCAATTTTAGTAGAATACAAATAAAACTATTCAATATAACACAGTATAAATCAATATAGTTACAAAATTATAATTTATAATATCATTTTCATAAGTTAATTACAATTATAACAATATGAAAATGATATATTTGGTTAATATATACATTTTTAGGATATGTCTCAGTGGATCCAAAACACGCGAGCCAACAGGTTCAACAACTCTTACGTAAAAGGTTTTGTCGACATTAGTGGAGGCGACCTTCTTGTTCGCAGTGGTGATGTCTCGTTCAACCAACAATTATACGTTAATGATAACATTACAGTTTCTGGTGATATACTTCCTGCTATAGGTAACACATATAGTCTGGGTTCTGCCGAAAGACCTTTTGGTGGTCTTTTTATTAGTAACAACACCATTCACTTCGCCGGTGCAGGAACAGACGCCGGTGCGCTGTCTTTTTCTGGTGGCGGATTAGAGGTTCAATCGGCAGCACCAGAAGGTGAAGAAGTAGGTGAAGTTCAACAATTACTTTCAGTCTCCGATAATAAAGTTGCTATTGGTAAAGCAAGTTCACTTGCTTCTGGACAACTTGATGTATCTGGTACGATTATCGCCACCAGTGATGTATCTTTTAATTCCGGTTTATCGTTAGATGGTGCTGCTGCTTTGAAATCTACCTTAGCCGTCACTGATGCTACCACTCTTAGTTCTACCTTAGCAGTCACTGATGCTACCACTCTTAGTTCTACATTAAGTGTTGCTAAGGCAGCAACGTTGAGTTCCACTTTGGGAGTCACTGATGCTACCACTCTTAGTTCCACATTAAGTGTTGCCGATGCAACCACATTAAGTTCTACCTTAGCAGTCACTGATGCTACCACATTAAGTTCTACCTTAGCAGTCACTGAAGCTACCACATTAAGTTCTACCTTAGCAGTCACTGATGCTACCACATTGAGTTCTACCTTAGCAGTCACTGATGCTACCACATTAAGTTCTACCTTAGCAGTCACTGATGCTACCACATTAAGTTCTACCTTAGATGTGACTAAGGCGGCCACGTTAAGTTCTACCTTAGCAGTCACTGAAGCAACCACGTTAAGTTCTACTTTGGATGTTGCGAAGGCTGCTACGTTAAGTTCTACTCTATCTGTTTCTGGAAACATGGGTATTAACACTACACCTACCACCGAGATTGCTTTAGATATTAGTGCTTCCAATGCGATTCGTCTTCCCAAGGGCACCAATGCTCAACGCCCAGTCCAAAATGGCGCTGATTCTTCTTACAAGGGTATTATCCGTTATAATGCTGAGCAAGACCAATTCGAAGGATTCGGTGCCGGAGATGCGTGGGGGTCTCTTGGTGGAGTCAAGGATGTTGACCAAGATACTTATATCAGCGCCGAGACTAGTGCTGGTGCGGACAATGACCAACTCAAATTCTACACTGCTGGTTCTGAGCGTATGGTGATCAACGCAGCGGGCGATTTGTCTTTGAATTCGGACCTCGCCATTGCTGGTAATTTAGTGATGGATGGAACATTACAGGTACGCGAATCACAAAGCATTATCAATACCACTATCAACAACTACGAGGTCATTATTACCAATGATTTATCTTTGAATGGTGAATTCTTTGCTAGTGGAGATGTGTCATTGAATAGTAAATTATATGTCAAGGACCAAGCTACATTTGATGGCAGTGTAGATGTGTGCGGTAATTTCTACGCACAATATCCCAACGAATCTATTCCCGTCTCTGCACTTTTAGGTGGAGCAACCGTCGATACAGAGAATGATATTTCTTTGAATGCCAATTTGTCGGTTGGCGGAGATGCTTCATTTTCATATATTTATGTTAGTGGAAAGGCGAGAATTGATGGAGAAACTGAACTCAACTCCACTTTGGATGTGGCGAAGGCAACCACGTTAAGTTCCACTCTTGCTGTGTCTGATGCTACCACGTTGAGTTCCACTTTGAGTGTTGCTAAGGCAGCCACGTTGAGTTCCACTCTTGCTGTGTCTGATGCTACCACGTTGAGTTCCACTCTTGCTGTGTCTGATGCTACCACGTTGAGTTCCACTCTTGCTGTGTCTGATGCTGCTACATTAAGTTCTACTTTGGATGTTGCTAAGGCCGCAACTTTAAGTTCCACATTAGCTGTTACCGGAGATGCTACCATGAGTGCTGCTCTTGGAGTGACTGGTGCAGCAACTTTAAGTTCCACTTTGGGAGTTAGTGATGCGGCAACTTTAAGTTCCACTTTGGCTGTTGCTAAGGCCGCAACTTTAAGTTCCACTTTGGCTGTTACCGGAGATGCTACCATGAGCGCTGCTCTTGGAGTGACTGGTGCGGCCACTTTAAGTTCCACATTGGCTGTGTCTGATGCTACTACATTAAGTTCCACCTTAGGAGTGACCGATGCTACTACATTAAGTTCCACTTTAGATGTTGCTAAGGCGACTACTCTTTCTTCCACCTTAGGTGTGTCTGGAGATGCTACTATGGGTGCTGCTTTGGGAGTCACTGGTGCTACCACATTAAGTTCCACATTGGGAGTTGCTAATGCGACTACTCTGTCTTCCACTTTGGACGTTACTAAGGCGGCTACTATGAGTTCCACCTTAGGTGTGTCTGGAGATGCTACTATGGGTGCTGCTTTGGGAGTCACTGGTGCTGCTACTATGAGTTCCACATTGGCTGTTACCGGAGATGCTACTATGGGTGCTGCTCTCGGAGTCACTGGACCGACCACTATGAGTTCCACATTGGATGTGACCAAGGCCGCAACTATGAGTTCCACATTGGGAGTCACTGGAGCTGCTACTATGAGTTCTACATTGGGAGTCACTGGAGCTGCGACTCTATCTTCCACTTTGGGAGTCACTGGTGCTGCGACGATGAGTTCCACCTTAGGAGTCACTGGCGCTGCCTCGATGGACTCTACATTAGCAGTTGCTAAGGCAACCACTCTATCTTCCACGTTAGGAGTCACTGGCGCTGCTACTCTATCTTCCACGTTAGGAGTCACTGGTGCTGCTACTCTATCTTCCACGTTAGGAATCACTGGTGCTGCTACTCTATCTTCCACCTTGGGAGTCACTGGTGCTGCTACTCTATCTTCCACCTTGGGAGTCACTGATGCTGCCACATTGAGTTCCACCTTGGATGTTGCTAAGGCTACTACTCTTTCTTCCACCTTGGGGGTTAGTGAGGCAGCCACCTTGTCTTCCACATTGGATGTTGCTAAGGCTACTACTCTATCTTCCACATTAGGAGTCACTGAAGCAACCACTCTGTCTTCCACATTGGATGTTGCTAAGGCTGCTACTCTGTCTTCCACCTTGGGGGTTAGTGAGGCAACCACTCTGTCTTCCACATTGGATGTTGCTAAGGCTGCTACTCTGTCTTCCACATTAGGAGTCACTGAAGCAACCACTCTGTCTTCCACATTGGATGTTGCTAAGGCAACCACACTCGAATCTACATTGGAAGTTCAAAATGATGTATCGTTGAACACTGCTCTTTCCGTGGGTGGCGCAACAACAATGGATTCCACTTTGGGCGTGACTGGAATTGCTACAATGGCATCCACATTGGTTGTAAATGGCGATGCTTCATTGAACGCTGACTTGCATTTGGCAGGTGATTTGATAATGGATGGAACTTTACAAGTCCGCGAATCACAATCTATCATGAATACGACTATCAACAACTACGAGGTCATTATTACCAATGATTTATCTTTGAATGGCGATATGTCCATTAGTGGAAGTGCAGATGTCAATGGAACATTCACGGCAAGTGATAACGCTACATTAAGTGCCGGTTTATCTGTTGCTGGTGCTACCACCTTGTCTTCCACTTTGGGGGTTAGTGAGGCAGCCACCTTGTCTTCCACCTTGGATGTTGCGAAGGCGACCACCTTATCTTCCACCTTGGATGTTGCGAATGCGACCACCTTGTCTTCCACTTTGGGAGTTAGTGAGGCAGCCACCTTGTCTTCCACCTTGGATGTTGCGAAGGCGACTACTTTGTCTTCCACTTTGGGAGTTAGTGAGGCAGCCACCTTGTCTTCCACCTTGGATGTTGCGAAGGCGACCACCTTGTCTTCCACTTTGGATGTGGCCGGCGATACTACCTTGGCAAGATTGTCGGTTACAAATGATACGTCATTTAACAATATCTATGTAAATGGAACGACTATTATCAATGGCGATATTATTCCTACGACCGCGCATTCTATCAATTTAGGTTCTGTTGAAAAGCCATTCGGTTCATTATATCTCAGTAATAGTACAATTCACTTTGAGAGTACCGATTCGAGCGACGCTGGTACTTTGTCTTTAACAGGGGGAACTTTGGAACTGATTGGTGATGATAACCTTACACAAACCTTGGTTTCCGCAATAAATGGTAATGTGGGTCTTGGTAAGGGAAGTTCAACTGCGAGCGAGACATTGGATATTTCTGGAACAACTGCTATTTCTGGTGCTACTAGTCTTGCTTCCACTTTGGGCGTCACTGGTGCTGCTACTCTTGCTTCCACTTTGGGCGTAACTGGTGCTGCTACGCTATCTTCCACATTGAACGTCACTGGCACATCCACTATGAGTTCTGCTAATATAACCAGCACTCTCGGTGTCACTGGTGATGCTACTGTCGGAGGCACTCTCGGCGTGACCAGCAATGCTACTGTCGGAGGCACTCTCGGCGTCACAGGTGCTTCTACTGTGGGTGGTGATCTATCTGTTACAGGGGCTACCACCAATACAACTTTGTTAGTTTCGAGCGATGCTTCTTTTGCTGGTGTCTATGTTGCCGGCGCTGCTTCATTGAATTCAACATTAAATGTTGCTCATGCGACTACGTTGAGTTCTACATTAGATGCTGGTGCTACTACATTGACCAGTGTTGGAGTGACCAACAACGCAACTGTGGGAGGCACTCTTGGAGTCACTGGCGCTTCTACCTTGGCCAGTGTGGGAGTCACCAACAATGCTACCGTGGGAGGCACTCTCGGAGTCACTGGCGCTTCTACCTTGGATAGTGTGGGAGTCACCAACAACGCCACCGTGGGAGGTACTATCGGAGTCACTGGAGATGCCACTTTAAGTGCCGCTTTAAGTGTCACTGGTGCTTCTACCTTGGATAGTGTGGGTGTGACCAACAATGCCACTGTCGGAGGCACTCTCGGTGTGACCGGTGCTTCTACCTTAGCAAGTGTGGGAGTGACCAGCAATGCTACTGTTGGAGGCACTCTTGGCGTTACGAGTAATGCTACTGTCGGAGGTACATTCGGTGTCACTGGGGCTTCTACCTTGGATAGTGTGGGCGTGACTAACAATGCCACTGTCGGAGGTACTCTCGGAGTCACCGGGGCTTCTACCTTGGCCAGTGTGGGAGTCACCAACAATGCCACTGTGGGAGGCACATTCGATGTCACTGGTGCTTCTACATTGGATAGTGTGGGAGTGACCAACAACGCCACCGTCGGAGGCACTATCGGTGTCACTGGAGATGCTACTTTAAGTGCCGCTTTAAGTGTCACTGGTGCGTCTACCTTGGCAAGTGTGGGAGTCACCAACAATGCCACTGTCGGAGGCACTCTTGGAGTCACTGGCGCTTCTACCTTGGCAAGTGTTGGAGTCACCAACAATGCCACTGTTGGCGGGACTCTTGGCGTGACCAGCAATGCTACCGTCGGAGGTACATTCGGTGTCACTGGTGCTTCTACCTTGGATAGTGTGGGAGTCACCAACAATGCAACTGTCGGAGGTACATTCGGTGTCACTGGTGCTTCTACCTTGGCAAGTGTGGGAGTCACCAACAATGCAACTGTCGGAGGTACATTCGGCGTCACTGGTGCTTCGACCTTGGATAGTGTGGGCGTGACCAACAACGCTACTGTCGGAGGCACTCTTGGTGTCACTGGAGACGCTACGTTAAGTGCTGCTTTAAGTGTATCTGGTGCTTCTACCTTGGCCAGTGTGGGAGTCACCAACAACGCCACCGTGGGAGGCACTCTCGGAGTTGCCGAGGCTGCTACCATGAGTTCTACCTTAGACGTTACCAAGGCTGCTACCATGAGTTCTACATTAAACGTTGCCGAGGCTGCTACTATGAGTTCTACCTTAGACGTTGCCAAGGCTGCTACCATGAGTTCTACCTTAGACGTTTCCAAGACAACTACTCTTGCTTCCACATTGGTGGTGGACGGCGATGTTTCTTTGAACGCTAACTTGAACTTGGCTGGCGATTTTATCCTCGATGGAACATTACAAGTTCGCGAATCACAGAGTGTGATGAATACGACTATCAACAACTACGAGGTGATTATCACGAACGACCTTTCGTTGAATGGTGATATGTTTGTGAGCGGGGATGCTTCTTTCAATGGTAAATTATTTGCGGATGCTGACGCTACTATGAATGCTGCTCTTTCCGTTGCTGGTGCTGCTAGCATGGATTCCACATTGACTGTTGGAAAGGCTGCCACATTAAGTTCCACTTTGGATGTCGCTGGCGCGTCTACCTTGGCGAGTGTGGGAGTCACCAACAACGCTACTGTTGGAGGTACTCTTGGTGTCACTGGCGCTTCTACCTTGGATAGTGTGGGAGTGACTAACGATGCTACCGTGGGAGGTACTATCGGAGTCACTGGAGATGCTACCTTAAGTGCTGCTTTAAGTGTATCTGGTGCTTCTACCTTAGCAAGTGTGGGAGTCACTAGTAATGCCACTGTCGGAGGCACTCTCGGCGTCACCGGCGCTTCTACCTTGGATAGTGTGGGCGTCACCAACAACGCCACTGTTGGCGGGACTCTCGGAGTCACTGGAGATGCTACCTTAAGTGCCGCTTTAAGTGTATCCGGTGCTTCTACTTTGGATAGTGTGGGCGTCACCAACAACGCCACGGTTGGAGGCACATTTGGTGTCACTGGTGCTTCTACCTTGGATAGTGTGGGAGTCACCAACAATGCCACTGTCGGAGGCACTCTCGGTGTCACTGGCGCTTCTACACTGGATAGTGTGGGAGTGACCAACAACGCCACTGTTGGCGGGACTCTTGGAGTCACTGGAGATGCTACATTAAGTGCCGCTTTAAGTGTATCCGGTGCGTCTACCTTAGCAAGTGTGGGAGTCACCAACAATGCCACTGTTGGAGGTACTCTTGGTGTCACTAGTAATGCTACTGTTGGAGGCACTCTTGGTGTCACTAGTAATGCTACTGTTGGAGGCACTCTTGGAGTGACTGGAACTGCTACATTCGACGAAAACGCAACTATCGGAGGTACTCTCGGAGTCACTGGCGCTTCTACCTTAGCAAGTGTCGGGGTGACCAACAATGCCACTGTGGGAGGTACTCTCGGAGTCACTGGCGCTTCTACTTTGGATAGTGTGGGTGTGACTAACAATGCCACTGTCGGAGGCACTCTTGGCGTCACCGGCGATACTACATTGTCTGCATTAGGCGTTACAGGTGATACTACCTTGGCAAGATTATCGGTTACAAGTGATACGTCATTTAACAATGTCTATATAGATGGAACAACCATTATCAATGGCGATATTATTCCTACGACCGCACATTCTATCAATTTAGGTTCTGTTGAAAAGCCATTCGGTTCATTATATCTCAGTAACAGTACAATTTACTTCGAGAGTACCGATTCGAGTGACGCAGGTACTTTGTCTTTAGCTGGAGGAACTTTGGAACTGGTTGGTGATGATAGCATTACACAAACCTTGGTTTCTGCGGTGGACGGTAATGTGGGTCTTGGAAAGGACAGTTCAACTGCGAGTGAGACATTGGATATTTCCGGAACATTCGCTGTTTCTGGTACTACTAGTCTTGCTTCCACTTTGGGCGTCACTGGTGCTGCTACTCTTGCTTCCACTTTGGCAGTCACTGGAGCGTCCACATTGGCTAGTGTGGGTGTGACTAACAATGCCACTGTGGGAGGCACATTCGGAGTCACTGGTGCTTCTACCTTAGCAAGTGTGGGAGTGACTAACAATGCCACCGTCGGAGGCACTCTCGGGGTCACCGGTGCTTCTACACTGGATAGTGTGGGAGTGACTAACAATGCCACTGTGGGAGGCACTCTTGGAGTGACCAGCAATGCCACTGTGGGAGGCACTCTTGGCGTCACTGGCGCTTCTACCTTGGCAAGTGTGGGAGTCACCAACAATGCTACTGTGGGAGGCACTCTCGGTGTCACTGGCGCTTCTACCTTGGCCAGTGTGGGAGTCACCAACAATGCTACTGTCGGAGGCACTCTTGGCGTCACCGGTGCTTCTACCTTGGATAGTGTTGATGTTACCAACAATGCTACTGTCGGAGGCACTCTTGGAGTGACCAGTAATGCCACTGTCGGAGGCACTCTCGGTGTGACCAGCAATACGACTGTCGGAGGCACATTCGGTGTCACCGGTGCTTCTACCTTGGATAGTGTGGGAGTGACTAACAATGCTACTGTCGGAGGCACTCTTGGAGTGACCAGCAATGCCACTGTGGGAGGCACTCTCGGTGTGACTGGTGCATCTACCTTGGCAAGTGTTGGAGTGACCAACAATGCCACTGTCGGAGGCACATTCGGTGTCACTGGTGCTTCTACCTTGGCAAGTGTGGGTGTGACCAACGATGCCACTGTCGGAGGCACTCTTGGCGTCACCGGCGCTTCTACCTTGGATAGTGTTGGAGTCACCAACAACGCCACTGTGGGAGGCACTCTCGGGGTGACTGGCGCTTCTACCTTGGCAAGTGTGGGAGTCACCAACAATGCCACTGTCGGAGGCACTCTCGGTGTCACTGGTGATGCTACTTTAAGTGGTGCTCTTGGAGTTACCGAGGCTGCTACCATGAGTTCTACCTTAAACGTTGCCAAGGCTGCTACCATGAGTTCTACCTTAGACGTTGCCAAGGCTGCTACCATGAGTTCTACCTTGGACGTTTCCAAGACAACTACTCTTGCTTCCACATTAATCGTGGATGGTGATGTTTCTTTGAACTCCAACCTGAACTTGGCCGGCAATTTTATCCTCGACGGAACATTACAGGTCCGCGAATCTCAAAGTGTGATGAATACGACTATCAACAACTACGAGGTGATTATCACGAACGACTTGTCTTTGAATGGTGATATGTTTGTGAGTGGAGATGCATCTTTCAATGGTAAATTGTTTACTAATGCTGATGCTACTATGAATGCTGCTCTTTCCGTTGCCGGTGCTGCTACCATGGATTCCACATTAGGAGTCACTGGTGATGCCACTGTCGGAGGCACTCTTGGAGTCACCGGTGATACTACTGTCTCTGGAGCAACGAGTCTAACTTCGAGTCTGAATGTTTCGAAGGCAACCACGTTGAGTTCCACCCTTGGAGTCACTGGAGATGCTACTTTAAGTGCTGACCTGAGTGTATCCGGCGCGTCTACCTTGGCAAGTGTCGGAGTCACCAACAACGCCACGGTCGGAGGCACTCTTGGAGTGACCAGCAACGCCACTGTGGGAGGCACTCTCGGAGTCACTGGTGCTTCTACCTTGGATAGTGTGGGAGTGACCAACAATGCCACTGTCGGAGGCACTCTTGGTGTGACCGGTGCTTCTACCTTGGATAGTGTGGGAGTGACTAACAATGCCACTGTGGGAGGCACTCTTGGAGTGACCAGCAATGCCACTGTCGGAGGCACTCTCGGTGTCACTGGTGCTTCTACCTTAGCAAGTGTTGGAGTGACAAGCAATGCCACTGTCGGAGGCACTATCGGGGTCACTGGTGATGCTACTATGGGAGGCACTCTTGGTGTGACCGGTGCTACCACATTGAGTTCCAGTTTGAATGTTGCGAAGGCAACCACATTAAGTTCCACTCTTGGAGTATCTGGTGCGACTACTCTTGCGAGTGTGGGAGTCACCAGCAACGCCACTGTCGGAGGCACTCTTGGAGTGACCAGCAACGCCACGGTGGGAGGCACTCTCGGCGTCACTGGTGCTTCTACCTTGGATAGTGTGGGAGTGACCAACAATGCTACCGTGGGAGGCACTCTCGGAGTCACTGGTGCTTCTACCTTAGATAGTGTTGATGTTACCAATAATGCTACCGTGGGAGGCACTTTGGGAGTCACTAGCAATGCGACTGTCGGAGGCACATTCGGTGTCACTAGCAATGCCACTGTGGGAGGTACTCTTGGAGTCACCAGCAATGCGACTGTCGGAGGCACCTTCGGTGTCACTGGCGCGTCTACTTTGGATAGTGTGGGTGTTACCAACAATGCTACTGTGGGAGGCACTCTCGGAGTGACCAGCAACGCCACGGTTGGAGGCACATTCGGTGTCACTGGCGCTTCTACCTTGGCAAGTGTGGGTGTTACTAACAACGCCACCGTCGGAGGTACTCTCGGTGTCACTGGCGCTTCTACACTGGATAGTGTGGGAGTGACTAACAACGCCACTGTCGGAGGCACATTCGGTGTCACTGGTGCTTCTACATTGGATAGTGTGGGAGTGACTAACAACGCCACTGTCGGAGGTACTCTCGGTGTCACTGGCGCATCTACCTTGGCAAGTGTGGGAGTGACTAACAACGCCACTGTGGGAGGTACATTCGATGTCACTGATGCAACCACGTTAAGTTCTACTTTAAGTGTTGCTAAGGCAGCAACATTAAGTTCCACATTGGATGTCACTGGTGCGTCTACTTTCAGTGGAAGTGTAGATGTGTGTGGAAACTTCTATGCCCAATATCCTGACTACTCCATTCCTGTTTCTGCTCTTCTTGGTGGTGCAACTGTAGACACTGAAAATGATATTTCATTGAATGCCAATTTGGCGGTTGCCGGCGACGTTTCTTTCAATTCCGGTATGTATTTATCTGGAAGTATGGGCATTAATTCTTCTCCGAATGACGATATTGTCTTGGATATCAATGCTACTAACGCGATTCGTCTTCCCAAGGGCAATAATTCCGACCGCCCAGTTCAGAACGACGCAGATGCTTCTTACAAGGGTCTTATCCGTTATAACTCTGAACAAGACCAATTTGAAGGTTTCGGCGCTGGACAAGCATGGGGTTCCTTAGGAGGCGTGAAGGATGTTGACCAAGATACGTATATTACTGCCGAGACCAGCGCAGGAGCAGACAATGACCAACTTCAGTTCTATACTGCTGGAACTGAGCGTATGATTATTGACTCCGATGGTGATGCTTCTTTCAATAATGGTATAAATGTGATGGGCACAGCCAATATGGAGTCTACATTGGTGGTGGATGGAGATGCTTCCCTGAACTCCAACCTTTTCGTTGGTGGTGATTTGTCTCTGAATGGTGACCTCACGATTCAAGGTAACTTGGCAGTCTTCCAGACTACGAATACCATGGCGATTAACACTACCGTCAACAACTACGAAGTCATTATTACCAATGATTTATCGTTGAACGGTGATATGATTGTTAGCGGCGATGCTTCTTTCAACAAGGACGTATATATCGGAGGCAACGCGACCATCTCGGATAACTTGGAAGTGGATACCATGAAGGTTAATGGTGTGTTGACTGTGTCTGGAGACATCTTGCCTACTACGGGCAATGTGATTAACCTTGGTTCCGCCGACAAACCTTTCGGTGGTCTCTATGTAAGCAACAATACTATCCACTTTGCCGGCACTGATAGCGGTGCTCTTTCTTTCCAAGAAGGAGGTCTGAAGATTCAAAGTGGAGAAGGAGAAGAAGAACAGTCGCAAGACATTCTTGCTGTGTCTGACGGTAAGGTTGCTATCGGCAAAGCAAGTAGCACTGCCACTGCTAACTTAGATGTGAGTGGAACAATGGTAGTAACGGATGATGTCGAGATTAAAGGTGATTTGTCTGCCAACTATGTTTACGCCAGTATTCCTAACAGCTCTCTTGAAGAACCATTTTATCATGTTGAATATACTCCTATTGGCGGTATTATCATCTGGAACAATGCGTCCATCATTCCTCCTGGTTACACTATTTGTGATGGCCGCACTGTGAATGACCTGGTCACTCCTGATTTACGTGGTAAATTCGTCATTGGTTACGATGCAAGTAACTCTCATCTTAATCAGGTCGATAATTCAGGCGGTTCCTTCGTCATTGAAGATGGTGACCTACCCGCATACCAATACCAATTTGAGAACGAGGACATTAGCGAATACTTATTGGGAGGAACACCCGTTATTGACGCCAGTTACTCTATGCCTTACTATGTGATGATTTACATCATGCGCACTTCCAATGTTATTTCAGATGTTGCTGCTCTACAGCGCAATTCGGATATTTCTCTGAACTTCCATCTTGCGGTCGGACGTAGCACCACATTACGTTCCACTTTGGATGTTGACGGCACAACCTCCTTCAACTCCACGTTTGATGTGTCTGGAGCAACCACATTGAATTATACGCTTGATGTTTCCGATAATGTCATTTTCAACTCTCATTTGATGGTCCACGGCGACGCCTCCTTCAACTCTGGTATGGATGTTTCCGATAATGTCATTTTCAACTCTCATTTGATGGTCCACGGCGACGCATCCTTCAACTCTGGTATGGATGTGTCTGATAATGCCACTTTCAACTCTGTTTTGGTACTTCACGGCGACGCATCCTTGAATTCCACTCTCAATGTGGCCGATAATGCCACTCTCAACTCTGATTTGATACTTCACGGCGACGCATCCATGAACTCCAATCTGTTTGTTGGTGGCGATTTGTCTCTCAATGGCGATTTAACGATTCAAGGTAACTTGGCAGTCTTCCAGACTACGAATACGGTGTCTATTAATACCACAGTCAACAACTACGAAGTCATTATTACCAATGATATGTCATTGAACGGAAACATGAATGTTAGCGGCGCGACCACTATTGGCTCCACAATGGATATTAGCGGTGCTACTATTATGGATTCCACATTGACGGTTAACGGTGCTACTATTATGGATTCCACATTGACGGTTAACGGTGATGTATCTTTCAATAGCAGTCGTGTTGATATTTGCGGTAACTTTTATGCACAATATCCAGATGACTCTATTCCCGCTGCTGCCATTATTGGTGATGTTGGTGGAGGTGGTGATATGTCTTCCTCTTCTCTTCTCGCCCAGTTCTAAGTTTCATCATTTCAACAATATTGTAAATTGTAAATTGTAAATTGTAAATTCATATTTTCATAATTAGATAAACATGTTATCACTAATTATGAAATCAACGCGTACGCACATAAAAAATACATTATATACATGCTTTTTGTCGTTTTATTACTTCTTATCACATAGAGAACAATGACAATCCATACTTTCTACATGTACATCCGCTCCGTATTTGTTCAACATTCGTCCACGCATTTCATACAACTCTTCTAATTCATCGCACATTCCCATCCAACTTATCTCCGAATCACGCAAACGCATTATCTGGTTTACCAATCGATCCAGTAAATGTTGGTTTTTCTCACCGCACAAACTAGACAACGATGATACAATATCGTACATGTTTTCTAATTCCAGCGCTTTGGTGGTTTCTTTATCAAATCTCTTGGTTTGGCTTCGCGTCTTGGTCATATTCTCGGGTTATTATATAGGTATTCACTGCTCATATAATAAAGTGGTGTATTTTCTTTTCAATTTCCTATATTTCGATTGAAAAAAAGAACGCTAAAATGGTGTTATCTAGTATTGTACCAGAAATCCGGTATATTGATTGAAATTTTCGCCCACTTGAAGCGTACTGTTCAAAGATACATCTCCCGCCACACTGAGTTTGCCGTTGAACGACGCATCTCCCATAACCATCAAACCAGCATTCAACGACGCATCGCCGCTAACAAACAACTCACCATTCAACGACAAATCTTGGCTGATAATGATTTCATAATTGTTAATCTTGGTATAAATTGTCTCGGTTTCGCGCGTTTGGAATACCGACAAATTTCCCTTGATGACCAAATTTCCTCCGATATCTAAGTTGCTGTTCAAGGATACATCCGCATTCAACACGGTTTCCCCGTCCACATATAGATTTTTATTGAAAGAAGCGTCCCCACCCACACGTAGATTGGTATTCAACGAAGCGTCATGTTGCACTTCTAATGTCGATCCTAAAATGGTCGCGTCTATCACATTCAATGTGGAATCTAACATGGTCGCGTCTTTCACATACAGTTTGCTATTGAGAGACACATCGCCGATCACATACAAGTTCGCGTTCAATGATGCGTCTTGACCCACACTTAATGTGGAAAGCAATGACGTCGCACCTAGGACATCTAGTTGACTGTTCAGAATCGTGTCGCCATGGACCGTCAAAATAGAGTTGAACGTAGCATTATCAGAAACATCCAGAGTTGAATCCAACATGGCTGCTCCTTGGACAGTTAGTTTGCTATTTAACGACGCATCGCCGCCCACAAACAGATTGTCGTTCAGCGAAATATCGCCAGTTTCCACAATCACTTGTCCGTTCACTTTCAGTGTACCAGACAAATCCAGTTCCGCGGTAGGACTCGTATGATCGGCAATGTTTAGACCCACCTTGTTATTATAAGAAAGCACCGTAGTACCGAATGTGCCATTGTATGAAATATCCAATAGTCCCGTATCCGCATTGAACGACATCGCACCAGCGGGATCCGTATCCCCACCAGTCACCGTATCAAAATAAATCGTGTTGTTTTTCAAGAAAATAGAATCAAACGGTTTTTCCGCAGAACCAATGTTGTATGCTTCCGCCTCGCCCGGAACGATGTTTCCCCATACCACCAGTTCTTTGTTCTCCGGGTCCGAACCGTTTAATTGAAGCACCGTCTGATTGTCGCTGCCATCACTGTATATGTATTTGGTTTTTTCAATTAGCGGGTCGAGTTGGTCTTGCACATTATCCGATAAATCATGTAAATACGCAAGTTTGTTCATGGATACATCTGTATATTCAGCACCCGATGGGTCGGTCTCGTGACCTTTTCCTTTTACTCTGTAATTCACCGCATCCATACCGAACGCAGGGATCACTCCCTCATCTGTTGTATATAAATTAAGTGAATTGTCACTGCGAATGTATACACCACCACCACTCACATCCAAAAAACCTTTCACGTAGGACTGACGCAATTTATTCGCATTATTCGATTGATCAAACCATTGACTCATTTTTTATTTTTTCCTGTATACTCTTTTTAGATATTTTGCTGTTTTCAAAAATAATCGTTGTCATTTGAAACGATTATTTTTTTGTGGTCTCCTTTTCTAAATGTTTGTTATGATTGATTGTTTTTTTGGCGTTTTGTTTTCATTTATGGTAAGGATTTATATGAATTATTTTTTTTGTAGGGTTATTGAGTTTGTGTTTATGCTGATTCCAATGCAGATAATCTTGATAGAACATCCGCCATTTGTGTTTCCAATGATGACGTCTTTGTTTTTTCTGCTTCAATAAGTGTCTGTTGCTCTTGAATTGCTTTACAAAGATACGGAGTAAAAGTTGAATAATCCAATCCAAAGATAAAATCTTCCCCGGTTGACTTCGTTTCAATATTACAACAAGAACATAGTTCTCCGTGATATACTTCATTTTGAGAAATATCACATTTAAAACGACTGTTAGGTATAAAATGTGGAAAAACCTCAAATACTTCTTGTGATACAAACCCATCTGCTAATTCACCATTCTCTTTCCATCTGTAAGAGCGAGGTTTCAACTTCATAACTTTCGCAAGTCCATCTTGTAGTGTAGTTATGTCCGTTTTGAGTCTTCTATCACTTGTAGTAAGGTATTGAATAGAAGAACTATTTACGCCTGCTATACCCCCCCTGTAAGCGTCTGAAATATTGAAAAAATTGATAATATTATAAGCATCATTGGAACTTCTCACTCCTAAAGCATCATTACTCGCTGTATTGACTGCGTCTATATTGACTGCGTTGCTATATGCGCTGAATATATTAGTACTCCCCATTCCAATCTTTCCGTCTTCTTGAATCGTCATACTGCGACCCATAGTCATACTGCCATCCTCCTCAATCTTCAGTGCAGGGACGTTGACAATGTCACCTATACGTACAAAATTGCTTTGCAATCTACTACCACCAACTCGTGTTCCATCTCTAGAGATAGCTACTGCATCTGCACCCAGATAATAACTAACAGCAGTCGGACCATCCAGACGAGTTACCCATTTATACATTCCATTTATATATTTCAATACATGGACCGCACCGCCGTATACTCCCGAAACTGTCTGTGCGTTTTGGTCGTTAACAATCAATGTATTTCCATCACCGCTAAGTGCTACAAAGTTCCCGACATAAGCACCAGAACCTGCTGCTGTAGTAACATGATCGTTTTGCACATCTGGACTACGTGGCATCCATTGTCCTACTGAAGGAACGTATTGAAAAATACGTGCGTGAAAATCAGCAGTAGCACCGGTACCTATAGTCGTCCCAAATGCCACAATATATCCATCACTCGACAATGATACTGTTTGTCCATAGTGATCGCCGCTACCACCGCTAGTAGTAGAAGGTGCTGTTATCCAATCTCCCAACTGGTCCCAACTATTAGTACCAGAATTATATTGGAAAATACCGACTCTTCCAGCATCAGTAGATGGTGAATCATAACCAGGGTCTCCAAATGCAACAATGTTGCCTGCTTGATTCAAAGAAATACACTTACGACCATCATTGTGGGTAAGACCAGTAAAATCACTTCCCAATTGGTCCCAACTATCAGTACCAGAATTATATTGGTATATTGCCGCCCCATCATTTCCTATCCATGCTACAATATTTCCTTCACCATTGAGACTTGATCCACGATGACCTAGTGAGGAGATGTTATTATTTACTATTTCACCTCCTTTCACAGACCAATCGCCATTGATAAATTCCCATACAATCGCTATTGCAGATAAACCTCCAGAACCAATAATCAAACCACTATCGTTCATACTAACAGAGAAACCCTCATGACCAATAATACTATCGGCAACATCGGACCCCATTTTTGACCAAATTCCATTTCTATATTGGTATACATGTATACGTCCTGAGTTACTATCATAACCATATTCACCAACAACCATAATCGTTCCATTTGCATTGAACTCTATGTCAGAACCATATTGGGCAGTGCCATCACTAAACTCAGTAACGTTGGTCACGTCCCAATTATCCGGATTTTCTTCCGCACCGCCCCAGACGGTCATGGTTCCACCACTGATATCCATAATGGGTTTCTCGTACGCTTTCTGGGACCATTGGAAGGCTTGGACGTAACCTGAATCGCCGTCGTTTACATCTGCATATATGCCACCAGCAACAATCTTGGAACCGTCACCGCTCATTGCTGTTCCACCGCCATAAGAAGTGCCCAGTTGTGAACCTGTATATAAACCATATAATGTGGACCCTTGTTTTACCCAATCACCGTTAATATATTTGTATATATACAATGCTCCGTTATTTGCTCCTGCTGTATCGTCTCCCGCCTGGGATACAAGTAGAACAGTACCATCATCAGAAAGGCGAGGAGCGCCTCCTGTCGCGACCGCATTACTTGGCAATTTAATGATTGTTCCCAGTTGTTTCCAAGAACCAGTCACTATCGCGTCATATTGGTAGACTTTTATGTACGACATATAATCACTAGCAAATGCAACTATAGAACCATCTTTGGAAAAATCAGACGAATCCATTGCTCTATCTCCAGTATTCTCTCCATAAATATGGTCGCCAACTAGATTCCATGTAGCTCCAATTCCAGAATAATCATATATTCCTATGCGACCAAGGTCCTCAACCGAATTCCCATTTGCATCAAAATTATAATCTTTTTCACAAAACGCCATTCTGTTTCCATCATAACTAATGGATGGACCTATGCCACCATATGCCTGAGCATGTGAACCAGTAAATTCAGCAATCTTTGTCCAAGTGGTTCCAGATGTGTTTCTGTATACATATTGTTTTCCTGTGTAGTTATTGTTTGCATATGCACTAAACACAATGGTATTTCCATCTCCACTGATTCTTCCGGCATAGCGGTCTACATCTATACCGTCAGCAGATGTTGTAAGATTCAATTGTTTATCCCACGTATTTGTTCCACTATTATAATCATACACATTCACAAAATTAGCATCAGCATCAGTCGCCATAATACGAGTTCCTGCGTCGTTAATGTCTACATCGTAACCAAATTCGTTGTTGTTGGATTCACCTGTAATAAGGTTTCCCAATTGATACCATATTCCCGCAGTTGTATCATAACGATACACTGTTACGGCACCACCATTGGAAATATTATTTCCATCTTGCCTATTTGCACCAACAACAATCGTCAATCCAGATACATCCATGCCCACACCTATGCCAAAAAACACATTATCATCACCTTCATAATTCCCCGATAAGACCTGTCCGTAATTGTTCCAATCATAACCGTTTGTGTTTCGCACCGTCAAATTTCCACTGAGATCCAGAAAATCTTTCACATACGTTTTAATATGCCTATTCGCACTTGCATCTGATAACCACGATGCCATCTCTAATTATATATTATAGAATGATATATAATTTTTTCTAAATTATTTTTTTGGAAGTGTTCTTATTTTCAGGGTTATATTTTTCATATACGAATTTATTAATTTGGTATAGTATACATTTCACCAATCTTCCAAATAAATAACCTTGGATTTTGGAAATTTGGTAATTGTATTGCGATTTCCATTAGCTATTCCTCTTTTTGAATCAACACACTTTCTTTGGTCCAAGTATTCATCATTTGGTATCCATAATATCCCCAAAAAATGCCTACTGAGGCGCCCACTGCTAATTGCATTGCCGAATGGTTCTTGTATTTCCAACGCTGTATCATTGTGAGTCCAACCACACACAATTCCAATGCTAACCACAAAGCATTTTTGGTCACTAAATACAAATACGTTGCCGAGAAACATACGGATTGCGCATGTCCCGACGGCATTCCGTATGCGTCCGCTCCTTGGTAGGGTTCGTCTACGATGGTTCTACTCCCGTCAGGTCGGGGTTCTTTGAACAATATTTTTAAGAGTTTGTTTATCAGTGTGCTTCCTAAAAACAATCCCACGTAGCCATATAAAAAGGGGACTCGTGTAGTGAGTTTCCATAACGATATACAAAACAATATGAATGGACCGAAAAATCCAATGTAATCCATGAGTTTCAATCCATTTTCCATTTTACTTCTTATATTGTGGAAGGATTTTATTCACCGTTGCCCGGGTTCTGGCGGTACAGTTGTTCACACACCAACGAAAAGGACCAATTGGACCCGTTCAAGTCCAATACGTTCCCTCTATCCGTTTTCAACTTTACCGTCATTCGTTTAATGTTCACTGGACCAAAATACGTGCGTTCTTGGTTTTGTAACGTGCCGCCAAATTCCACATAAGATTCGCCATTACGCAATCCAGATAGTTTCAGAGGAATCAGACCAAACACGTCTTTTTCAAAGGGACCCGTTCCGAAACTGTTCCCCGTCACCTCGGTTGATGTAATGATATTGGACACGTTCTTCGAGTTGGCGATTTGCGTGACTGAATAGATCTGGTTCTGTGTTAAACGCTTACTTTGTTGGTCGTTCGCAGTATTATAAACGAGTTCACCTGTATTCGGGTCACAAACGAAATTGGTACGATTCGTATACGACGACGGTTGAATGAACGTATCGCGCGGGGCCACGGTAATCAACCCATCGTTCAAGTGATTTTGGTTATAATCGTTCAAACTCAACAACAAATAATTAAACAAATTGGTACTAATGGTCGTATCACCGGTGAGTTCCACATTCGTCCCCGACTTCACTACATATTGACTGACTGTAGAATCCAATTCACTTATAATATAAGAAGTATACGCGCGGAATCCCAAAATCCATCCCAGCGTGGTGTCCCACGTGGTATTCCGTACACTGGATACACCCGAGAAACATTTCGCGAAACTAATTGGGTCGAAAAACAGCAATTTGTAGTCATCCGGCGTATACACTTTGTTTATTGTTAACCGCATGTTGGTCAGTTCTCGACCAAGTGAATCTGTGGAAATAGTAATGGATGACTCACTTGCCACCGTTCCAACAAATTTCGCGTTCATCGCACTCAACAGTTGGGCACGAGAATAATTTCCATCGGTGATGGTAAACGACAAAATATTACGGTCATCTTGGACACCGTCTTCAAACGGAACCAATTGAAATTGATTGTTATCTGATGTAATTTCGATAAAACGGCCGGCATCGGTTAACGCACCATTGCTTCGCACACCTCGTCCAATCACTGTACCAATGTCGTTCGTTACATTGAAAGATAAATCCGCCCCCGGAACATCGGTTGATACATAAGGACTATTCAATAATTGGAATGAAGTATCTATCATTGTACGATCAATTTGTAGACTGTTATACCAAATGTTATTGCTCAAGTCCAATAAATCTGACCCCGAAATGTCTTGGAATTGCACATTGAAATCGTCTTCCGACAATTGTTTACTTATAAAAATATTCAAACTACAGTCCAATCTTCCAGGCGTATTACTCGATTGAACTTTGAAGGTAGACCCACTCAGCACATTCACATTGTCTATGTCGGCAAATACGCTATTGAAGGTATTTTCAATCACGTTGGATAAATTGACTTGGGAGATGAAATTACTCGGTTGGGTAGGTATCACTACGTTATACGATAGGTCGGGCGATAGGTTATTCAGGCTCGAATGTGGGTCCACTGTTAATAAATCGTAATTGGTAATCGCATAATCTGATTGGTCGTTAATTTGGAAACCAATACTAATCGCTGTTGTATCACCTATTGTACCCGTACCTTGTGTAGTCGCCGTTCCATCAGTGTATCCTAAGCTGCTGAAAAATCCGCTTCCAGGAATGGTTGCTTGGAATTCGTTTTGTTGGAAATCGCGCAATACGTCAAAAGCGAACTCCAAATAACCGTCGCTATTTAACGTCACCCCTGAATTGTTTTCAATTATGTAGTCTTGTTCCTTCAAGTTGTCGTCTAATGTATTGATGACTTGGTTGAGCGAATAACTCGTCGTCGACGTGGGAATCGAAAACGATATATCGTTGGTTGCCGAATCAAATAACGGTTTGTTGCAACTCAGTACCACGCGTGGAATGTTTTGACTAATGTCAAACGATGTACTTTCATCTTGAATACTCCCGAATTCAGAAACCACCGTGTTTAATTCAACGTCGTGTTGTTGAAACCTGAAACAAGAATTCGCTCCTACGAAAATATCTGTGCTTGGTGTAGGAAATAGTACTTTGAATTTGGAATTCGCAACATTGTTCGTTGTATTTCTATCAGGTTTCAAACGCAATTCAAAATAACTGTTGTTTCCGGCATCCGTTGTAATGCGAGTAATCGCCGATTCAGACGATAAATGTATGTTATTGGATAAATCGATAATCAATTGATTCACAATTTGCGTACGCACATAATCTACTCCCGTTGTTAGCGACAAAGTGACATTGAAAGACAAATCTACATTGCTGGGAACGCCGGTTTCTTCACTTGGACCAATGTATTTGTATATTGTGAAAAAATTGTTCGTGGTGTCCAATAAAAATGCTTTGTTTTCATTCGCATTTGCGGTGTCTGTTGCTAATGGTAAATCTTGGGTCGATTCCATATTGAACAAGTTATAAGAGCCGTCTTTAAACCCCAAGAAATTCGGTATCGTCGCTCGACGCAAATTCAACGATGCATCTGGCGAGTCGTCTTCCAGTTCAAATGCAGACGTACCGTTCGGAAAATTCAAATAATAACTTGTTTCGTTGTATTGTTTTTCAAAACCTAAATTCAATTTCACGCGCGATGTTTGTTGATTCAAAGACATCGATGTATTACCGAAACTGACATCTGTACTGGTTGTTACTAGCGTACTGATATTTTCATTGATGGCGTCCACTAATTCTTGAGGACTGTAATTACCTGCCGACACCGTAATTGTATAATCATGATTGCCATTGTCGATTCCTGCCGAGTTTCCTTTAATCACAAAAAAATTACTTCCGAAATCGTTGTTGATGGTGTACCACGTATAAGGAATTTGTACGGAATATAATTTGAGCGATACCACGTCTTTCAATGGGTCAGATAGGTCAAACGTAAATTCCGTAGAAAGCGCATCTTTGTTGTCGCGGTATTGACTATCAATACTGATGACTCGTTTGATAGTTTGTTGTAACAACGGATTCAACTGTCCCGTTGTATAAGCTAAGTTGCGTGTATATCCAACGGGTGCTTCGTTTTCTCGACTTGGTTGAGTTTCAGTCAACGTTGTCGGTTTCGGCGCATTGTTGTTAAATCCTTCGTCTGTTGCGCGTTGTTTTATTTTGTCTTCTTGCGAGATGTTTGTATCTATTTCTTCCACGGGCGCATTTGGTTCTTGGATTTCTTGATTTTCTTCTTCGCCTTCGTCGTCTTCTTCTCCCAAATCAAAAAAACGAGTATATATGTCTTCAAAAAAAATGGCCAATTGGGTACCACTTTCTCCAGGAATGTTTTTGTATTTGTTAATATTGAATATGATTTTGGCTTCTAATTCACGGTCACTTGGATTGTGATTCAAATCCAATATAGTTAATAATTCTTCTTCGCTGTATTTACTTATATCGTATTCATCGGATTTCATTGTTGTTATATTTCAGTATATAAACCTTCTATATTATTATTTTTCGTTTTTGTTTTTGTTGTCTTGTTTCACAGACATTCGCTTTTTGAACATGTCTACAATAAATTTGGTCAAATCCAGTTTCTTCGAAAGTTCATACAAGAGTTCCACCGGGAAACTTCGTAGACCTTGACCTCGCTTCATATGTTTATTTCCTTTGAAACATAGTCTATCAAACAACTGCATCACGCTTTCTTCGTCGTCATTCATATCGGTGCGGTCAATCCGACAATTTCCAACAAATACATAGCGGTTGTAATTTCGGTTATCATATACCTTGTATTTGTCCCGAATTGCTCTATTTTTTACCATTCCTATACCGATGATTTCATTGGTGTCGTTATTCATTTCCAATACAAACATGGTGGATTCGTAGGGGATTTTTTGTGTCACTGCTACTGGGCAACAATAAATACAGCCTTTGTGATTCAATCGTTCCCGGTAGTTGACGTTCTCTTCCCACGTGGTATTGTTAAAGCGACTCGTCATAATGAACTTGTTCATGGCGGTTTTGAATTCTTTCAACTTCTCTTTTTCGCGCATTTGTTCTTCCATCTTCTTTTGGTATTCCGACATATTGGATTTTGTTTTTTGCTATAATAAATAATCGTTACCATTATGTATTATATATTTTCCTATTCAATTTTGTCATTTATCTTGTTTACTGTGATTTATTATTTTTGTATTTTATGCTTCCAATGCCGTTACACGCGTTTTCAAATCTTCTATTTTTACTAATTGTTCATCAATCGTCGCGTCTTGTTGTTCAAGTCTTGTCTGTTTTTCTTGGTTGGATTTTATTAAATACGGGATGAGCCCAGTATAATCCACCGTTGCGGATTTGTTTCCCCATCCCAACGACGTATAGTCCGGGTCGTTCTGGATGTCGTTTCCGCTTAAATCGTATTCTTGTGGTGTTAATTTGTTTCCATATTCGTCTTCTATGTGAATCAGATGACGCAGTTCAGGCGCATTGTAGTAGATTTCTTGGGCGATTAAACCACTCTCGGTCTTTGTTCCGGTTCCACCATTTTGGACCAAATCATTTAATTTTGTATAAATTTGTGGAGACAACTTCTGGATGGTTTCCGTCGCATTTGTGATGTATTGCTCGTTTGTCTTTCTGCGATCATCCGATGAATGCTGCAACGCATTCGCACTGTACAAGTCTCCGTTTTCACGAATGGA
>Ga0209664_1000222_pt1 | contig 40251 bp, 46 predicted proteins | sample SaaInlV_150m_DNA_FD_184668 | JGI IMG/M metagenome (GOLD analysis project Ga0209664, IMG submission 184668) | Marine microbial communities from expanding oxygen minimum zones in the Saanich Inlet - Saanich Inlet SI073_LV_135m_DNA (SPAdes) (version 2) | ecosystem: Environmental > Aquatic > Marine... | reverse complement strand
TTTATAAAGCGGATTGTATAGTTGCAACTTATCTATTTTATATGGATTGTAATTACTATCATATTTGTCGGTTTCTTCGTATTGTTTTCCTAAAACAGATAGGTCAATTAATTCTTGTATCGAACAATGTAATTTATTCATTCTAATATAAGGTTTAATAACAGAATTTTAGTAGAAAATAAACACATTATTTTTGTAATAAATGGGTTTTCCGTATTATTCCTTTTTTTTAAATATCACGATGATTGTATAGCAAAATGACTTTAGAAATGAAAAAATTTGATATGAGATGGATTACCTTTAAACCCGATGAGAATAAAGGCCCGGTTATTGTAATGATTGGTCGAAGAGATACAGGTAAGTCGTTTTTAGTAAGAGATTTATTATATCATCATCAAGACATTCCTATTGGAACTGTTATATCCGGCACTGAAGCCGGTAATGGATTTTATGCGAAACATGTTCCCAAATTATTTATTCATGAGGAATATAGTTCCATCCTTATTGAGAATGTATTAAGGCGTCAAAAAACTGTTTTGAAACAAATGAATAAAGACATCGAGACCTATCGAAAGACGACGATTGATCCTAGAACCTTTGTTATTTTGGATGATTGTCTATATGATCAGACTTGGACACGAGATAAAATGATGCGTCTTTTATTTATGAATGGTCGTCATTGGAAAGTAATGCTTATTATTACAATGCAATATCCTTTAGGCATACCTCCTAATTTAAGAACCAATATCGATTATGTTTTTATTTTACGTGAACCCTATATGACGAATCGCAAACGTATTTGGGAAAATTATGCGTCCATGTTTCCTACATTAGAGTCGTTCTCATCCGTCATGGACCAAACCACCGAAAATTATGAATGTTTGGTCATTAATAACAATTCAAAGTCGAATAAATTATACGACCAGATTTTTTGGTATAAAGCTGAAACCCGTCCTGATTTTAGATTGGGTTCTAAAGAATTTTGGGATATTTCGAAGAATATGGGTTCTGATGACGAAGATGAAGCATATGATCCATCCAAATCTAGAAAACGAAATGCTGGTCAACAAATTAATGTGAAGAAAACGACTACCAAGTGGTAATTAAGGGGGCGAAGCCCCCTTATGATCCCCCTTTTACGGTAAGGTTAAGGGAACCAAAGTTTCCCTTATTATCCCTCCTCTATTATGGTCTCTCTCTATAAAGAGAAATCATAAAATTATCAAAACATACACCATATATTTATTTATTCATACTTAATCAACTTTGTTCGCCTCATCCTCGAATTCACTCGTGATATTAGCCGCAGGAGAACGAACACTATTCGAACGTTCCAACAAATCAGCCTCGTGTTTTTCTCTTCCCTCTTCATCCGCAACATCACGGTCCTCGAAGTTCACCGTCTCCTTCACACCAACCAACTCACCCTCTTCATTAAGAGTTTGCGTCAATACATTACCAGACTTCTCCGCCTTCATAATATTATCTTCAATCGCCTTTTTCTTCGTATCCTTCACACGCTTCTCGAATTCGTCCTTTGCCTTTGCCTCGTTCTTAATCTTCTCTTGATGAAGTTTATTTAGTTCCTCCTCCATGAACTCAATACGCCCGGTTTTATACGCATTAGGATCCCAAGGTAACCAAACTCCCACAGGTGCTACGAAAATATCGTGATTTGGGTCCTTATCTCGCAACTTCTTGCAGTGCTTTTCGGCCTCTTCTTGTGTCGAGAAATTTCCGCGAGTTTTAACACCTCTTACAGATGTTTGAAATCCGTGCTCTCTCGAGAACTTTTCATTTAGACGTTCTTCATTATTATCCAAAAAATTCTGGAAATCATCAGTAGCACAACCTTCACGAAGGGTATCTTGTTCCTCCTTACAAAAGTCGTTATAATCGGCCATGAGTGTCTCGACATTTAGAGTATATTTATAAGAAATGAAATTGATAAAGTCACCGAATTTACCCATCGATTTTGTGAAATCCCATTGTTGAACAAATTGGTCAAATAAATACAACTCACGTTTCTCTAGAATCTTTTCAGGAGAGATAAACGACATAGTCGTGAAACGTTGTCCGGCGATTGCCTGGTCCTCGTCCAATACATCGATGTATTTGGGATTTGCGTCACCATTGGGTAGAGTTTTACGGTCAAACTTGGATTCTCTGGATTCACTCATTTAGCAAATAATATGATTAGTATTCTTTTAAACGTTTAAGTAATTTTCATAATAATCTATTATTATCAAGATTATTATTTTCCAGTGATATATTATATTTAGAAAATGAACGGTATGTTTGATTTTAGCGAACTTGTAAAGCGTGCTCTTAAATACTTGATTGAGGGTTTGATGGTTGCGATCGCCGCATACGCCATCCCCAAGCAGTCTCTTAAACTCGAGGAGGTTGTTATTATCGCACTCACTGCCGCCGCTACCTTTAGCGTGCTTGATGTGTTTGTGCCCACAATGGCTTCTTCTGCCCGTGGTGGTGCTGGTTTCGGTATCGGTGCTAACCTTGTTGGTTTCCCCGGTGGACTTTAAATTGTAACACAATCGTCAAACAATAAATAATAAAAAACATAGTTAGTCATGTTCATAACTACGTTTTTTTGTAATATTCGTTTTTTTATTCTTTTATAGGCTCACCGTATCGAGTAATAACCGATCGAATACTCGAGAATGTGTGCGATGTTCCGTCAGCGAAATTAAACTTGTGTATCATATAACCTGCATGACCATCGGTTTGTCTGAAAAGATCATCATAATCTAATTCATATCCAGTAATTATAGTATCCACAATAGACTCGTCGTCTTTTACTTGTCTCAACGTTTTACCTACCAAATGTTTAAAATCACACATTGAATACCACGACATAATATATTTCTGTTATTTTGTTAATATATTTATTAACAAAAAACATATCAATTTTACAAAGGGGATCTTTATTCATCCTTTTTCTCATCTTCTTTGGTTTCGACTTTTTCTTGGACTTTTTCTTGGACTTTTTCTTGGACTTTTTCTTGGACTTTTTCTTGGACTTTTTCTTGGACTTTTTCTTGTTCGATTTCTATATTTTCTGCTTCATTGGAATTCGTTTCTAATAAATTTTCAGGTTCATACCCCATCTTAACGAGAGTTTTAGATGATTCTTGAGCCTTATATGCGTTATATTGACTTTCAATATCATCATCCGTCATTCGGTCATCATCATAGTTTCGATTTTCAAGAAACCTAGGAGAATTCATTATATCCGCTTCTAAATTTGGGAAATTATATAACTGCAGGCTTTTACTACCTCCTATATATGAATCCGTATTATTATCCGCATCATATAAGCAACAACATATGTATTGTAGTATAGACCGTTGTTCTTTTAACACAACCTTTGATTCGTTTCCTTTCGCAATGATTTCTAGAGGCGTATTTGTTCTTGATGTATCTACAAATTGCTCGGGAATAGTTGTTAATAAATCAATCTTTAATTTACGTTTTAAAAGGTTCGATGCCTCGCATAATTTACTATACACGCTATATTTCTTGTTTAAATAGTCTTTCCCATCCTCTCCTCTATTTTCGGGATGTAAGCGCAATGTTTTATATAGGTCAATCGCCAATGAATAAAATTCTTTTGACTGCTTGAGTTCAAGTTCCATACTCGTTTGAATTCCCATATATAGTTCAATCGCACCAAGTATACCCATAGCCATTCCTATAAAACACGTAATTCCACTTATAATTGGTTGTTCTAATATGGGTTGTAAACCTACCGAAGCAGTAGCATTCATAGAAGCCAGTATAATGATAGGTAGACGAAAATATTTACCATAAGATTTAAAATGGTAGTATCGACGTCTGTGATATTCGCTTAAATTCACACAATTTATACGCATTTTCTCACAAAGAGATTCCACTTCGTTTGTCCACTTATGAAGCATTATGTAATCCTGTTATATAAAATATAACATTATTTTGTTATACAATACTATACGCATTATGTTATTAAACGATAAATGTATACTAATAACAAAACAGTAATACATCCGAGACCCATGTTTAATGCTATACGCCATCCAAAGTCTAGATATCCCGCCAACATATCAGAGAATGTATGACCAATTAAGGCTCCATATAGAGCACCCGCTGTTCCTAGGTTTGACCCTATAATTTTGTCTAAATGGATGCCTATTATTGCTGAAATTGCTACAATGGCGTTGTCTATAAAACCGAACTTAAATCCCTTCATTTCTTCTCCACCCATATTGCTTTAATATATATAGAGAGAAGTATTTAGTGGATGTCGAGGCAAATTTTATCATCAAGTATTCTATACTATGAAATATAATTATAATTATAAAACCGTATTTGTTATATCTATTGTGATATTTCTATATACGCGTCCAAGATATATTCCATATCTACCCACATTGCCCTTTTATGAGAATGATGAGGCAAATGAAGTTGTGAAACATGTGAAAATGCGTAACAGTGAAGATGTCCAATTTTTTGAATTAACGAATCCCAGTGTAATCTATGCGTATTTACCTTATGTAGATGAGACGGAGAGTGAACTTCGAGACATAATAACACGACCGTTTGTTATGTTCATTATCCTATTTTTAAAATACTTGATTAATCGTCCAAGACCGTATCAAATTATACCTTCTATTGACTATTTAGAATCGGATACGGGGTATACACCCTCATTACCCGCTGGACACGCATTACAGGCTTATTACTTGTCGTATATTTTATCTAGACAATATCCAGATAAAAAACAATTGTTTGATAAATTAGCGGAAAAATGTGATGATGTACGGGTGAAAGCCGGTATTCATTATCCAAGTGATGGTAAGTTATCGAAAAATATCGTGAATTATATGATTCGGTTTTCTATTATATAGGTTGTGCGAATGCCCCATGAAATTGTAGCAATGTTCCCAAATAAACGGCGTCGTCCCAGTAGGATATATATTTATTCGTTTTGGTTACTTCCGATACTAGAATCTTGTTATTTGAACTGTCGATGTAATATACATATACTAATTTGTTTATTGTCTCGAAGCTTTTAGTGTTTACATCCTTAATGTTACTACATAATCAAAGCGGACCTCGTAAAGGATATCTAAAAGGGGATGATTTAGCTAGTAATATCTCACACACTAATTATGTAAATTTGAGTGAGGAAAAACAATTATTATTGAAGAAAAAAAAAACCAACTGGGATGCATTGTTATCACCACCAGCAGAACCAGCAGAAGAAAAAGAAGGAGAAACAGAAGCAGCAGCAGGAGGAAAAAAGAAAACAAGAAAAACAAGAAAAACAAAGAAATCCAGGAAACAAACGAAAAAAAGAGTAAAGAAAGGAAAAGGAAAAGGAAAAAAAACCAAAGGTAGAAAATAAATCGAATACCTAAACAAATATAATAAAAAACATCTATTTTATTATACTGATTCTGTGTGGTGTCTCACTTTTCATTGAGAACAAATAGGTTGCTCTAAATGTAACTATCCGCGTAAAAAAATTAATTTTTAATGCGTTTTATATTAGGTAGATCTATGTTTGAATATAAAGCATAATTTTTCCATTTTTCGGGTTTAGCAGTAGTATATTCTAATTTAAAATTGGTTTCTTTTATATTAAATTTTTTAAAAGTTTTTAACAATATTTTTTCTTCACGTTTCAAAAAACCAATTAATAATTTAGTATTAAAATTATGTTTAGTTACGGTTAATACTGCATTAAATATTTGTTCCATTGATAAATAAAAGAATGGAGGATCAACAATAAGTATTTCAAACGTTTCTTTTTGTTCAGTCGGATTTCTGATATCAAAATATCTATATTTTGGTAAATAACTAAATCTTGTATCAATATCAAGAACTACTTCAGTTCTTCCGACGTTGTAAAAACCTTTCCCCAAACTAGGTGTAGTCAAACAACAACAATTTTCAATAAATTCCAATGATTTTAATAATCTTTCTATTGTATTTTTCGTCCAACAATATTGTTCTACATCATATCGCTCTTCGAAATCTTCATCAAACATAGATATATTTTCATTTTTAACAATATTTTTCGCACTTCTAAACATAGTTATTAAATATTAAATAATATTATTTAAATCAGTTTATACAATTAAGTAATGGTTTCGTGTAAATAATATAAAAAAAAACGAATTATAATATTTAATAATGGCGCATAGACTTTGTAACGATGTAACTAATTTAATATTATCGTTTATGATACAATTAAATATTAAAGAGGAGAAATATATAGATAATGAGTTCTCTAGTTACATGGGTTCGGATTCTTCTTCTTCCTCTTCTTCAACTTTACACGATGAACATCTAAGCGTACATGATTTACCACACTGCTCACAACTATGGTCGTTTTCCTCCATTGTAGAAGTCTCCTCTGTCTGGTTCAATGGTAAATTTCCATACAATTGTTTAACGCTTTCATCAGTGTTTATAATCCTTTTATTTTTTAATAATTCCTCAATTACTATTTCATAGAATAAATTTATACTACAATGTCCTCGTGTGCAACACCCATTGGGAAAAACAAACATATTTGGGTCTTTAAACTGTCCTCGTAATGTAGTAAAAAATTTATTAATTAAATGATTTAAAACGACCGATGTCCATATATGTGGATTTACGTCAACTGAACCCTTTAAACATCTAGGATATCTTTCCTTGAATATCTTATAACATTCTTTTGAAAAAGGTATAAACGTATTATTGTCCAATGTTCTTAGTTTATCCATATCTAAATCCTCAAATTCAACATTGTTAATTTGGTGTGTAAATGGAGGTGATTTTAACTGTGTTTGAGACACGTGCATTTGGTATAATATATTTATAAAATCCATATATATATATATTATTCTTGACGTTTAAGTCCTTTTTCTTATTTAATATCTGATTCATCTTCTTCTGATTCATCGCTCTCACTGTTATTATACTTTTCCCCCATATCTATAAAATCCTTTTGTAAAGTACGATAAGTTATTGGAGATTCCTCTTCTTCTTCTTCTTCTTCTTCTTCTTCTTCTTCTTCTTCTTCTTCTTCCTCTGATTCACTGCTCTCATTGTTATACTTTTCCCCCATATCTATAAAATCCTTTTGTAAAGTACGATAAGTTATTGGAGATCTTGAAGGTGCTTCATTTTTACTAATCCCTAATAGTTTCATTAAAGCATTATGTTGCATTTCTTCATTTTGTTTTATAACTTCCGGATCATTACTAATTTTATTAACAAATTTAAATATTTCTTTACCTATATCCTCTCTAGACATTTCTTTATGATTTGGGATCATTTTGTCAAGTGGATTATTTTCCATAATCTCTTCTTCTTCTTCTTCTTCTTCTTCTTCACTTTCTTCACTACTATAACCAATCACATCAGAATATAAATCCTCTCCCGGATTATTTCTTCGAGAAATAGGAGGACAAAATATATCTTTTAAGTCTTTACTGTTTTCCATAATAATATAATGTATTATATCATATTATTTTTATATCAATTTTATAGATTATCGATTTATCAAGATTATTTTCAGAATTAAAATAGAAGAGAAATGTTACGTATACACCGAATATAAAATTGATTTATTTTTTATTCTTTATAAGATTTAAAACAAATTCTTTATATATATTATAAAATGGGCAAATCATTCAAAAAAAACACAGACGAAACAAAGAAAAATTTATTCAGACGACCGGGTGAAAATAAACAGTTAAAAAATCTGGTACACCACCAACATCGTGCGCATAACAAGAAGTCGGAAGAAGATAATTTCATTGCTAATGCGAAAACCAACTGCTCGCATTTACAAAATTCCTACTGTCCATACCATGTGCGCAATAATTCTCAACCTAAAATAGGTTCGGGACGCACCAATTCTGTTTCACATGAACTCACATATAGAGAAATGAGACATACCGAACCTGATATATGTGATATGGGTGTATTGAGGAGGAGCAACCATGGCGAGGGTTATTGGGACTCGACCAAGGGTTCAACCGTTGACCGAATAAATAACATATTGGAGACCGAAAAATTTGAAGACGGTGTGAGCGACAAAGAAGAAAGATTGAGACCTTCAAGTAATTACATGAAATCTTGCAAAAAACAAATAGAGCGTCGGGGAAAAACCACAACATTTAAGGGGCACAATCGCGGTAACAAACATTTATTTTAAAATATTAATCTCATTTTTTCTTAAAAGGTTTTTTATTTTTCTTGAAAGGTTTATGTAATTTTGCAATTTGATCTTTTTGTGATACTGAACCTTGTGGTCTCAACGCAAATGAATATACGTGTATTTTATTTCCTGATGCATCTATTTCTCCACTATCCGTGACCCTATCTGCATCCAAGTCCTCCTTTTCAATGTTGGGTTTTTCTACCACGACATTTATACAATCTTTTCCATCTTCACTGTTCTCACTATCTTCTTCATCTTCTTCATTATCAGATTTAAAATCACACGAAAACATTTCGTCAAGGGTTTCTTCAAATTTTTGTTTTGCGCCGTAACACCCTGGACGACAAGATTCTTTTTCCGCTTTTCTTTCTGCTGCATCACACAATATTCGTATTATGCGGTAAGTGGACGCATATGTATTAATCTCCTGGCGGCGTCTTTTATCGCGTTCTTCACTTCTCTTTTCCCAATCTTTTATTGCTTCCTCCATCGATTCGAATTTGGTACCATCTTCCTCTTCCTCATCGTCCGGAAAAATCGACAAGGGATAGACGGGCAACGCTTTATCTGTAGTATCATTTATGAAGAAACTCAAAGGGACAGACACATTATCTGTATTATCAGTATTATCAGTATTATCACTCATTATAATGGTATAAAAATCATATTTATATCATTTTTACAAAGATTTATATTCATTAAATCTCTTTTTTTCAGTTTTCGATAAGGAAATCATTTTCCCCAATTTCAATCCACCTACCAAATGAAAATGAAGATAAGGAACTTCTTGACCACCATCCGAACCACAATTGGTTATTAATCGGTACCCCGTTTCATCTATATTGAATTGCTTTGCTATTTTTTTCGCTCCTAGTAATATATTTGATAAATAACTACTGTCTTCTTCTTGTATATCATTTAATGACGCGATTGTTTTATTTGGAATGATTAAAATATGAACGGGAGCGTTCGGGGCAATATCTTTAAACGCAGTAATATAATCATCTTGATAAACTATATCCGCTTTTTCTTCCCCATCTCTAATTTTTTCAAAAATATTTTTTTCCATTATATCAATATAATTTCATTTATATTTATATATTTTTTAATAAAATTGATTCTTTTCTTTTTATATAACAACAATACAAATAAAATGGAAAACAAAAAGAATAAAATGTGTGAAATAATTGGTAGTCGGGTTAAAAAACTAATCAACGCCGAAACAGATCAAAATGGGTATGCATGGGCGAAATCGAACGAAAATGTAAGATCGAGATCCAGATCTGGTATATTACTATACCACGAATATGTTAAATTTAAACCAAACAAGTTAAAATTCGATACCGATAAAGACAAATGGTATCATTATGATTTTGCTCCCGAATTTGTTTCAAACATAAAACCTATTTACTCTTATAATACTGTTAAAAAGGTCATCGGGTTTGATACAAATATTGTTGATATTGAAGTGATGTCTATTGAAGAGGCGCAACAATCCACACGATTAAAGCAACTTTTGCATGCGCCACAGCAGGCTATTGAACTCTTTGGAGATGGAGATGAAGTTAATATGTTGCTTATAAAACGAAGCGTGTATAAAAATGGTATATTTAAATTTATTATGTTAAAATTACTTGTTATGAAATATTGCTCTTATATTAGAGAAAAAACGTGGAAACCCGGGAGTTTACAATACCAGTTAGCAAAAGAAAGATTTAACAATTTATCAAGGGTTTAAACATTATTTCTCGGATTTTCAGTGCTTACATCCCACATTTTTTTTATTTTATCTTGGCCTTCACGCAAAGATATGTTAGGTTTTTCCGATTTGATTATAAGTAATTGTTCATTGTAATAGTCACGGTAGAGTTGATTTGTGTCTGGTAAGTCGTCATCAAAAATGTTCGTCTTTTCCTTATTTGATGATACATCATATACCGATTTTTCTCGCAATGAATTTATTTCCATCTTCTTGGGAACTTCTCGACGAATTTCTTTTAATTTCTGCCTATCCTCTTGTAAATTTCTTGCGAAGAGGCAACTTCGTTGTCCGTTTTCCATTTCCTTACCGATATCTAACTGTTTATTAACGTCAACTGTTCCATTTCTTGCGGAGCGGCAAGCTACCAAGGGTTTGATCGGATTCAGTTTATACCGTTGATCGGGAATTTCTAGTTTTAAAGGCTTATCACGATTTCCTCTACGGGATAATGGTCTTATAGTAAATTGTTCCGACTGTTCTTTAATGATGGATTTTTTTTCAATTTTCGAAGGTGGACTATTATTCGGGTCTGACCATTTATGGATTTCGCGATTTGAACTATATTGTTCACGTAACTGACGGTCAATCTCTAATAATTCACGATCTTTTTCCAAGGCTTTCAACAAATCTTTTTTCAGGGGCATTTATATTACTCTCATAAAAAAAACGCAGGTAATTGAAATATAATATGTATATATACGTTACTTTTTTTTATTTTTTCTCAACCATTCAAAACTTAATATATATATCAGCGAGGGTGTTAGTTTTTTTAAACAGTGCATTTTTTTCTTATTCATTACCATCGCACGTATACATTGTTCGTTTTCTGGATTGTAATGACATACCTTACAAAATTGTATTTTATTACAGTAAACAGTATCTCTAACACACATAATGTGTTTACAAATTACACAATAGTTAATCGCGTCCATTGTCTTACATACATGGCATGTTGAACCCGATGGCTGAACCCTGTTTTGTGTGAAGGAAACAGCTGTCCTACGAGTCGTCCCGACTTCAACTAGTTCCCCTTTTCTTTCCTCTTCTATCTGAATCTGATCATTCGGTCTCTCTTTTTCCGCACGCTTTTGTAAATTCCTTTTGTTAATTTTTTCCTGGGTATATGTAGACAAAATTTTGTCTAACCCTCTTTGTTCACGAGATTTTATAATTCTTCTAACATAATCCCCCATAATCTTCGTATCTCTATATTTCATCTCATTCTTGCTCATTATTTTCGTGTATTACATTACACGAAAGTGAAAAAAAACATTCAATTTTACATACAAATATTCAGGTTCAAATGTTTTTTTGTCCTTTTAATTTTATAATCACGGGTTTTGGTGGTTTTAAAGCGAGTTCCAACGCATTGTTTCGAAAGAGGCGTTGATAGTCCAGACATCTACGATTATAATCGATAGATTGTTCCGCTAATCTCGTTTTTTCGATGGCGGTCGTTTGTAAAGCACCATTGGTGTTACGTGTTTCATAGAAGAATGAGATTAATCCTAAAATAATGGTTCGAATTCCCCATGCGGGATTCCAACTTTCGGGATGCCAGTCAGAGAAACTCATACAAATGCTTCCACCGTCGGCTCTTAACCGTCCGTTAGGTGTATTCATAAGTATCTTTGGGGGAGCGAATGGATACCTATCGGGCAATATAATGCTACCCATATATAAACCACCTCGGTAGTCAGTATCGTCAGCACCTTTAAATATAAAACGCCATTGGGTAATGTCGTCTTCAAATGGTAATGCTATACAGTCAGGAAGGGGGTCTTTCGATAAATCCCGTATCTCTCTTTGTATTCTTCTTAAATTCATAGTTTTTGTTTTTTTCTAAATGTCTGTCCTGAACGATAAGTCTATCAATTTTACACAAAAAAATGATAGACTATACTGATATATGAAATAACATAGAATACATTGTGTTTTACGCCCTTGAAGATTTAAAATTATACAGTCGGGAAAAAAACCCAATCTAAATCGCCGCATACTTTTTTCCAAATCATATCTTGTTCTAATTGTTTTTCACGGTCTTTCATCATAGGGATATAAGGCAAATACTGTGTCTGGTTTAATAATGTGCATAGTTGATATAGTGTATATGTATAATTGAAAAAATTGGTTCGATTGGCTGGACAATGAACAGCCCAAGGTTTCTGTATTTCGATAAAAAGGACACATAATGTCTCATGTAATTCCTCATTCATAATAGGAGGTTTAACACCGAATATCGAATTAATGTATTGAATATGTTCGAAATATTTATTGAGTCCAAGTTTTCGTAGAATCTCTCGCATTTTGTCGTAATTTATTTGTTTCATATCGGTAATACGTTCTTTTTTGATACGAGCCCGTATTTGGTCAATGACTTCGTCTGGTATTTGCGTGGTCTCTTTTGCCTGAAATTGCGATAATATTTCTTTGAAATGATTGAGACGTATATAGGCGGTATAAGAAACTTCATTGGGTGGATCTTTGTTATTGGGTTTTGAACTATCGACAATATATGTGATGAATTGCCCACATTTATGATTATTACAAATCATAATTCCTTCTTCATCTTGAGGAACCATCTCGCCTTTTTCACAAAGACCACATGTATCGCACGATAAAATGTAATCTTGTGGATTTGTGAATTCATTATTCACATTTCTCCAGTATTCTTGATACATTTTCTTGGATTGTGTATATTTGTATGGATTCACATTATCTGTTTTGGTGGATTTTACTTTGAAAAAGGTGTTTAAAACCTTGATGTTTTGCGCGGGTTCTCCTGATGAGATTTGTTTTTTTGATTCAAAATAATCAAAGATAAATGTAGAATTGTCCAAGAGATATTGTTTTTTCTCCTTTTCTAAACGTCGAATTTCTTGTTTTTTTTTTCGAATTTCGTCTTTATAATCTAGTATTTGGTCGATTTGACTTTTATTCATTGATTTTATATTGGACCGTAATTCTTCTATTTCTGATTTTAAACGCGGTATATGTTCGCTTATATTGCTATTAAATTTATCTAACATCTCTTGATGTTTCTCATCTAATGAAGTCATTTGCTTCATTTGATCATTTTTAGCAGATTTGCTCATTTTATATTCAATATAAAATGAAGACGATGTTATTTTTATGTATTTTGATGTTTAGAATAGTTTTGTATTATCACCATTTTTAAATATAATTGTATTTTATAATATTTAATAATAATCATGTCAATAATTCATAACAATGTAGCTATAAGCGATGTAGAATATACAAAAATTTCGAAAAATAGTATAGGTCCGCAGAAAAGTAGTTTATATAGAGCATATACTGACGAACAAGTGGCCCTACCAGTGGTATTAGCAGATAACGCACACGACCATTTATCTCATCTCAACCTAAAATCTGGTTCTCTGGAAAACGTCATGCTTTTATCGACAAAAATTTCGTCAGGGCCAACCTATCCATTATTAAAAGATATAATTAGTTCTGTAGGAAAATGTTTTGAATATATCATACCCTCACCCTCAGTCCAACAAGAATTTCCACAATATGACATAGGAGTTCACACCCCATTTGAAATTCCAGACAATAAATTATATTGTTTAATTCGGGATTGTTTTCCAGGAACTTGGGTTCCAGGATTAAATAATATATTTGACCAGGCAGGCGCATCATTAAAAACGTTTATTGAATATCATAATAATCGTAATGGTTGGACATTACGAAACCCAGTTAAAAAAACAGTTAATAATGATAACGCAGGGGGTCTTGGACAACAATTAAAAGTGATAGGACATGATCATTTAAAATATACTGCTTATTTTAATTATGATTTGCTATGGTTTAAATATATTACTAGTATGCAAGATCCAATACTACCAGGAATAAGAACAGAATTATATGATCTTAAAGACAAAGTAATACGAGCTATTGCTCAAGATATTGGTCCTGTTGATCCTGCTGATTTATTAACCCCCGATGAAATTATTATGATTAATACTGTTAATATCAATTTTTTATGGTGTAAATTAATGATATACTGCTTTGATTGTGTTGTTGATGATGAATATTTTATAAATGCACACGTTAATGAACGGACAGGATATTTAGATGCGTTACAAAAATTAACACAAATTAGATTTGATAGTTTCGCTTATACACAAGACGGGTATATATCCAACCCTTTTATTTATTACCGCTCTACAAGTCCGAATCAGCCCTCTAATATTTTTACGGAGCCTGCTTCTGTGGTCTATATTAACGATATGTGTACTAGAGATTACAATAATTTATCAAGACGACATCCTGGTGCTAATATATTTGGTGTAAATGAAAACCTCATATTAGCCGGTGGTGTTGAATATGTAACATCACAGGCAATGGCTGCTAGTTGTATGCGTCAATTCATAGCACTTTTCAAATCAAGTGGACGGTCTAAAAATACGGGAGATTTTACTAAAATTTCGAGTATGAATGAAATAAATACACTGTTTAACAAAATGGTGGGTCGGCAAGTCAAAGTAAATAAAGGTTATGGATGGGCTATCTTAAAATTTTCAGGAGATTCATCGCATATTGTTTTTGGTGGAATTATGGAAGATATTAAAACAGCAGCAGCAGCAGAAGGTGATACGGATCTGGGTCGTATAAAAATAATATATGCTATTTCAGAACGTCCACTTCTTGCTCGGTTACTTGCTGCTCAAAAAAATGTTTATTTTCTTTTGAATAATGCAAGTGTTTTAAAAGAATATTATACAGGTCCTGGTTCAGAATTTAAAACCGAACCACACGCTGTATTATATATACAATGGGATCCATCAATTACATTTAATAATATTGTAGATGGGTTTGTGGGTAAAGTAAATGACCTCGACGCCCCACAACCACCAGGAGGTCCAGGTCCAATCGAAAACACGGGTACTAGCATAGATAAGCTTATACAATTATATGATTTATTTGATATTACACTACCATCACACGCAGCAGCAGCACAAGCACAAGCAGCAGCACCACTAACCGAAGCAGATTACAATAATCTTATAGACGAATTTAAAGCCGTTTTTTTAATAACTACAGATGTGATAGCTTTTTTAAAACAGTATAGAACGAACATTGTTATGACGAAAATGCGTGCTATAATCGAGAGAAACCCAGACTACAAAACAGTGTTGTCTAAAAAGTTAGGTGCTCATGGTAGAGCAGCCGGGAATACAAATTGGTTTTGGTTAATGGATACGATTAACGCTCCTGATTCTGCTTTTATAGCAGGGGGGACGAAAGGAATACACGATTTCGATGAAATATGTCTAATTTTTAATTTATTGGTTGAATATTATATAGAACTTGGGGGGGAAGTTGATACTTATTATAATAATTTTTTTAGGCTCCCAGGTTTTTATGATATATTTAAAAAAATAATTACTTCACATAGGACAACATTACTTAAACGAAAAGATACAGAAAAAATAGAAACTTTTATACAAACGCGAGAACAAGACTGGATATCATCACAAAAAAAAAATAGTGAAAGAATACCCAATAAAGTTGGTGCGGCAATTAATCAAATGGAGACCTTAATGTTAAATTGTTGGAAATTACATGAATACCAACTCCCGCGGGGGACGAGAGTGACGCAATTTGGGGGTAATGATAATGATAATGATTATGTGAAAAAACAAGTAGGTGGTGCTGTTACAGCAGACGGGTTAAATATAAGAATGGATATTGAAGAGACATTAATACACGTATTAACACATTCGCAAATTGAGGATTTATTACACGTTAATAATACTAAAATTATAGATATTCCTGGTCTTCTAGTACTAGATAAACTACTTAATGATACTTCGACATTACCACCAACATTCGATCTCAATACCCGTATATTTCAAATAAATGAAAGAGTAAAAATCATGTCGGCGGTCGATTATATAAGGGATTTTGCGATAAGTTATCCCGAAGATGCTACTGCTGATGCTACTGATGCTACTGGACTAGTAGATATGAATAGATTTAATAAATTACTCATTATGAATCCTTCTATCATTCTTGCGAAAAGGTTAAAATTATTGGACATATCTGATGATACTATTATAGCTGATGTTAATGCCGAAAAAACATACTTGAACAAAGCTTTATTTTTTTTGGGAACTTATATACAAAGTCTTGCAGCAGCACCAGGAGCATCAGCAGCACCACCATCACAAATATTAACAAATCTAACTACACTACACATTGATATTGATAATTCAACCGTATTATCGGAACTATCTTCATTAACAGATATTAAGGAGGATAGTGGTATTGTATTAAATAAAGGTAGTGGTATTATTCCAACGGCCGGTAACCCACGTAATATACATCAGGGGGTGTTAGATATCTATAATACAGCAGGTAATAAAATCACATATAAACGCGGTTTAATCCAGCATTTCCCACATTTGAATGAGGATGAGTATAAACCATTTCTCGGATTAGTTCAAGAATTAGCTAAATCTGACCCCATAATAAATTTAAAACGTGGGGCAAATAATAATGTTCAAACAATATACCTTTTAAAACGGAGAGTTGAAGTTTCAAAAATACTATCCAAGTCAAGATTAATGGAAATAATCTTCGATAACCTAGCAGATACAGATAGGACTAATAGGTTAATACAATCTCATAGAACGAGAATAGAGAAATTTTTTAGAGCAGTTAGTATGATTGCAGGAGGAAAAAAAACAATAAAAAAACGCCGTAAAACCAACCATCGTAAAACCAAACGTAATAAACCCAATCCCAAAAACAAAACAAAAAATAATAGAAAAAGGCAAATAAAAGCAAAAAAAAAACAAAAAAGACGAACAATAAAGAAGAACCACAAAAAATAAGTATTTAAATAAACTATACAATGGATGAAAATTTGATACAAGTAAATTTTCAACCCGAGAATATTGATAAAAAACAGATGAAAATAATGATATTTTTAATGAATGCCTTAGAAAAGGGGTGGTCTGTTAAAAAACAAAATGAGAAATATATATTCTCAAAAAAACATGAAGGAAAAAAGAAATATTTGGATGAAAATTATTTAGATGAGTTTCTTCAATCCAATTTTGATATGCCTACGATAAACGCATAATGTAAACCACTTGCAAAATAATAATCAAAACACCTAACTCTTATATGGTTACAAAACAAATAAAATGATAAAAAACGGGAAAAATAAAACGAAAAATAAAAACAAATAAACAATCCCATTATTTAGGCATATACCAATTGTATTCCAATTAAATACAAATTATATTTAGCAATTAATAATTAATTCATTTTATTTAGTTATTAATTAATTTGACCAGTTAATTACTTAAATACGTAACAAGAGTAATAATATTTGTAAAAATATGCTTTCATAAAAAAGTATATATTTAATTAATTCCCGAAATTATTTTCTACAGCAACATTATATAACAGAATGGCTGGAGCACTCATGCAACTCGTCGCCTATGGCGCCCAAGACGTTTTTCTTACCGGTACCCCCGAAATTACTTTCTGGAAGGTGTCTTACAGACGCCACACCAACTTCGCCATGGAGTCTATTGAACAGACTTTCTCTGGCCAGGCCGATTTCGGTCGCCGTGTGACCTGCACAATCAGCCGTAATGGTGATTTGTGCTACCGCACTTACCTTCAGGTTACTCTCCCTGAGATCAACCAGAGCATGGCATCCGGTTCCGATGATGTCTATGCCCGTTGGTTAGATTTCCCCGGTGAGCAGCTCATCGCCCAGGTTGAGGTCGAGATTGGTGGTCAACGTATTGACCGTCAGTACGGTGACTGGATGCACATCTGGAATCAGCTGACTATGTCTTCCGAGCAACAGAAGGGTTACCACCAGATGATTGGTAACACCACCCAGCTCACTTACGTGACTGATCCTTCTTTCGCCGATATCTCTGGTCCTTGTTCCGCCGCCGGTGGACCTTCCCAGGTGTGTGCCCCTCGCAAGGCCCTTCCTGAGACCACCCTCTACATTCCCCTTCTTTTCTGGTTTTGCCGCAACCCCGGACTTGCCCTTCCCCTCATTGCCCTTCAATACCACGAGGTCAAGATCAACATTGACTTCCGTCCTATTGGTGAGTGCTTGTGGGCCGTAAAGGACCTTTCCGCTACTGCCTCCACTCAATCTGTGTCCCAGGCTTACCAGCAATCCCTTGTTGCCGCCTCTCTCTACATCGACTATATCTTCCTTGATACCGATGAGCGCAGAAAGATGGCCCAGAACCCCCACGAGTACCTTATTGAGCAGCTTCAGTTCACTGGTGACGAGTCTGTCGGTTCTTCCAGTAACAAGATCAAGCTCAATTTCAACCACCCTTGTAAGGAGCTTATCTGGGTTGTCCAGCCTGATGCTAACGTAGATTACTGTGCCTCTCTTGAGGGTGGCCAGACTCTATTCAAGACTCTTGGTGCCCAACCTTTCAACTACACTGATGCTATCGATGCTCTCCCCAACGCCGTCCACGCCTTCGGTGGACCTACTGAGACTTCTGGTGCTAACGCTTTCATCACTTCCGGTGGTCTTTTCCAGGACCCTGGAGCTGATTCCAGTAACGCCGGTCTTGCCTGGAACGCTGCTGACGGTACCAGCGGTCTTGCCGGTGGTGATAACGAGGGTTCATATGTGTCTGATGCCGGAACATTCGTTCTTGCCGAGACTGCCCTCGACATGCATTGCTGGGGTGAGAACCCTGTCGTCACTGCCAAGCTTCAGCTTAATGGCCAGGACCGTTTCTCCGAGCGTGAGGGTTCTTACTTCGACGTTGTCCAGCCTTTCCAGCACCACACCCGTGCCCCCGATGCTGGTATCAACACCTACTCCTTCGCCCTTCGCCCCGAGGAGCACCAGCCTTCTGGAAGCTGCAATTTCTCCCGCATCGATAACGCCACCCTTCAGCTTGTTCTTTCCTCCGCCACTGTCGGTGGAACCGCAACTGCTAAGGTCCGTGTCTATGCTACCAGTTACAACGTGTTGAGAGTAATGTCAGGTATGGCTGGGGTCGCGTATTCCAATTAAATTCACTGCATTATGGTGTGTGTGTATTTTAACTCTGTGTTAAAAATGTAATATTTGTATAATTTCAAAATTAGTAATTATACAAATTCAATAGAACAATTCCACAATTTCTACCGTTTTGTGGGGAATATTATTTATCCAATATTCAAGTTGTTGAAGCAACATATCTATTCGTGTGAGCCATTCATCATGTTTACTTTTTGATATATCCAATACACCATACCCGTTAATTCGCCAACACGATGTTACTTTTTTTCCTTCTTGGTTCACATATGCGTCGGGATTAAATCGAATGAATACTACCGGTTTATGTCCTATATCTTGTGAAATTTCCATCAACCGTTTGTTCTGACACGAACAATCATAGGTAGTATGTTTATTCTCATCGACTTCAACGATGATTACATGACTTCCAAAATCTAAAAGCAAATCGGGTCTTCTTTTGGAACAACCATCTTGTATCTTCTTATCGGCAATCCAATTAAAATCTGGATATTTTTCAAGAACACGTTGAACCACGTCATTCTCCTTCGTTTTGAAATTACGGGATACTTGGATTTCAGGGCAGTAATGAATACAACACGGTAAACAATATCCATTGTATTTTTTAATACCTCTTGTTTCACATAAAGGTGCTTTGCATAATTGACTACCACCATGTATTTTACATCTTGTGGTATACTTTCCACATGGACATTTTTCACAACATTTTATACAAACCACAATACTTTTGCCGCAAGGACATAACTCTTTACTATTTGGATTGCATATAGGACATCGTCTTCTTCTTTTTCCATGCTCGCATATCGATACTCCCCCGCACGGCACACAGTTTTCTTTTTCGCTACCGTGTGGGCATATACTATTTCCGTTACACATTTTACACCGAGTCTTTCTCTTCAAATGTTCACATATTCCAGCACCTTTGCACTCTACACAATGAAACCGGCGCCGATTGTGAATACATTTTGGATTTGGTCCTCCCATTTATATAATGTTCAAATATGTATCCATTATATTTTCAATTTTATGCTTATTCGTATGAAAACCCGTTTTTTCAAATTATAATTTAATATGTATGTTATAAAATACATATTAATATAAATTATCCGAAAACATCTTTATCCGCAAACATTTTTGCGAAATCGTTTCCACCTAATAATATTTTTTCATCATTAAATTTATCATATTTCGTATTAAAGTAAATATTATCATTATCGTATATGTAACTACTTCCTTCTTCTTGAGAAAAATATCGGTCATTTGGTTGTATTAGTTTACCATTATCATTTGTTATATTATCAGTTGATAAGAAATATATTTCGTTTTTAATTAATTTATTTTTCATATTAAGACAAAAACAGGTCAATTTATTACCAACTATTTTAATATCTTTACTTGTTTTAAACCATTCTCCTTTAGGTCGAGGTAAATTAAAACTGGTTGCTATAATTTTAATTTTTTTGTTAGCGAATTGTTTATGCGTTGTTTGATGTTCTTTAATTTTTTCTTTTGGTGATGGGCGATTAAGTATATTTAAATTCATTTTTATTTTTTGAGATGGTTGTTTGATAATATCATTTGTCTCCTCATGATTATCAACGTTATTAATATTAATTTCACCTAATATGAACGGTGATTTTATATTAAAATATTTCCGAATACAATAACCAAAAATAGCTGGTCCAGTAATCATTAAATCATTATTAAATACTCTATTATTTATTATATTAATTATAATTGTATCGATTAAAATTTTGAAGAATTCCTCCTTTTTTTTTGTAAAAATCAACGCATTTGCGATTTGTGATGTATTTATATCTCTTGTAAAAAGAATGTCTTCATTTTTAGAAAATAGTTGTGAAATCTTATTAATACATATAAAATCAATATCCATATAAACGCCACCATATTTATATAATAAATAATATCGAATCAGGTCCGATTTATATGCGTAAGGTTTAAGTTTTTTATAAACAGTTTCTAATAATGGAAATTCGTCGTCGTCTTTAATCATATCTAAAAATATATCGTTGGTAATAAATTTGAAATTCATATCATCATTTAATTCAATATTTTTTTGAATATTATTATACATGTTTTCTGTTACAAATTTATCTTGTATCCAAATTTGAAAGATTGTATCATATTCTGGATTTCTTACAACGTCTACTAATTTCTTTTTATATACATAACCATTTGTAAAATATTGACTATAATGTCGATTTGTTCGGTCATTCCACCACAAATCATATTTGGTGGTAATTATTTTATTATTTTTATACAAGATTGCGAGAGGTTTATGAGCTAATAATTTTATGTTTTTTTTCCCAATCTTTATACTTTCGTCTTTAAAAAAATCGTTAACACCGCGTTCCAAATATTGATTTAAAGCCATAGCAAAAATAGCAGGACCTGTTACGGCAACTGTATCTTTGGAAATATAATTATATGTTTTATTGAATTCTTCATTATTAATCACTCGTTCTACGGTATAATCTAAAATATATTTTATAATATTATTTTTCTCTTCACAAACGATAAACGCTTGGTAAATATTACCATATGTTACTTGACAAGGGTGGTCGATTACAATGATTAGACTATTTTTTTTTTCTATAATTTTATCAATCGGTTCCTCGCATACAGATGAAATATCTGTCCAAACACCCCCGTATAAATATAACATACATAATCTAAAAATATCAGATTTATACGCACCTGCGTATAGCATATTATATGCGTCTAATATAGTTTCATCGAAGTTATTTTTAATTAAATCGTAACAATCTTGGTCATTCCAATACTTATATTCATAATTTACATTCATTAATTTCCAACTAGAAATAGCATTGTACATATTTTTATGTACCTTTTCCTTATAGGATTGGTGAATTATTTTTGGAATTTTATGTGTTTTTTCAGTTTCATCCTTTTCTAATTTAAATGGAATATTCAATTTTTCAACGTAATATTTATTTTTATTAACATGTATTTTTATCGATTCTTCGCTATTATTAATGTTTATAATTTCTAATGTGAAAAATGACCCATCAATAATATTCACTTTTAATGATAATATATTTTCATCCACATATTCAATAAAAAAATCAAATAAAGTTTTTGAGTCTGTTTTAACTATTATGTTATTTATATTTTGTTTATCTTTCGATTCTACTAAATACATTATTATATATATATGATATTTTGAATAAAATTATATTTGACGCATAATTGTTTGTTTAATGAAAATCTATATAAATAAATCGATACTATCTTTTTATAACAGATGTCTCTACGAACATATCAAGGAGGAAATCTGCATACCCAAAACGACCTATTAATGAATTGTTTAATGGAATTCTACAAGGATAAAACCCGTCTCGATGATATGATGAACATTATAAATGGTGAATCAAAAATATCATTAAGAATCGTCGATTGGTTTGTTACAAATTATGCGAAAAAGTATTATACGATTTACGAATTACCATCTCAACGACAATGTAGTGATTTGAAAATGCGTTTCAAAGTATACAATGACTACAAATTAAAATTAAAGGCATATTCCAAGAAAAGATTTGACCCATTTTGTAGATGGGAGCGTATCACCATACCTTATAATGCGGACAGTTGTATGGAGACAACAATTGGACAATTGAATTTTTTCAAATGGGCTATTGAGAATAAAATCATCGAGTATATAGAGAATAACTACGATGATATTGAAAAAGATATGAACGAACGTAACAGTATTTCAAAAAAGAAAAAAGATGATAGTGAACTTACAACATCGAATATTACAATTTCGGCAGATGTTAATAAAACGCGTAAAAAACGAGAAGAACTATCCGTTTCTGCGTGTAAATGTATTAAAAAAGAGAATGTTAAAATTATTGTTTCTTTTAATTAATGATTGGTTTGATAATATCATCAATTGTAAAAAACATATTATTCACCGAGTATTTAAGTTCCTCATCATCTAGATATCTATTATTTACGTGGGGATTTATTTCCGTCAAATCCATATTACATAATGTCTTTTTTCTCATTAGATTATGCAATAACAATATTCCAGGACTTTTATTGATGCCGTATCCTACTGGTGTACCGGTATGTGGTATAACGGATGGGTCAAAACTATCAACATCAAGTGATAGATGAAATGGACTGTCTCCTAGAAATTTGTTTAATATGTTATAACATCCCATAGGATTCGCGTTAATATCTTGACTTAAAAAGTATTTGATATTGTGTTTGTAGATAAGTTCTTTTTCGAAATAGTCGAGTGATCGTAGTCCCACATAGAATAGTCGGTCAAATGGGAGATAATTTTTAATAAATGAAAGTTCGGTATGACTATCTAATCCTGTTAAATATGCGAGAGGCATTCCGTGAAAGTTTTTGCTCTCCGATGCTTCATATGTATTTATATCGGCGTGTGCGTCGACCCATATCACCTTACAATCAGGGAAATAATTCAATGTATATGCTACAGTCGCCAAAGACATGGAATGGTCTCCTCCAATATTCATTCGAAACTGTTTGGATCCCATATCTTGTCCGGCTTTATATAAATTTCGAAACTGTTGGGCTCCCAGATCTTGATTGGCTTTATATAAATTTCGAATATTTTCGAAAAAGTGGTCATTATTATTAATATTAATACAATCCACTTGTTTTATAAGAAACTTACCGGGATAATTTTTCACCAAATGTTTCGTATACATTTCTGCGCCTTTTTCAACCCCCTTTAATTTTTGTCCAAGATTGTGTGGAAAGCGAATAATATGTCTCATATACTTATTATTCTTATATTATATCTAATATTATATTTAATATTAAATATAATGAGTAAAATTAATAAAAATGAATTTTGGGAAGGCAAAAAACAGAAGAACAATTAAGAAAACATTCAACATTACCGTGGTTTAAAAATACAATTATGGTTTTTAGAAAATGATATAATTTGTAAAATACCGAATATCATGAATATATATATTATATTCATGTTAACGCGTTTTTTTAATAAACCCAAACCATCAAAATCCGAAGAAAAAAAAAGAGAAATATCCAAAATATTATTTTTTTTTGAAGTGAGTGACCAAACATTAGAAGACATTTTCACAACTTCATTTTAAACCCTATCCCAGAGTTCATCAACTAAACCATATTTCATACACGTGTCTACATTCCACCATAGGTCGTGTTTTAGAATATCTCGCAATTGTTTCTTGGGAATATCCGCGTGTTCTTTATAAATATTGAGGATTTTATCCATAAGTGCCTTGTTATTTTCAAAATCATCTTCGAGTTCTTGCATTTTCCCCCAATAACCCGAAGACAACTGATGAATCAGCATATGTGCGTTGGGGCGAATATAACGCTTTTTGCCCACCACACTCATTAAAGTGCCTGCGGATGCGGTAGCACCTTCAATAATCGTGTGGACAGGAACTTTGCTTGATTTCATTACATCAATCGCAGTAAGAGCATCGAATATTGACCCACCAAATGAATTAATATGAAGATAAATAGGAATAGGGTCACAACATAGTTGGTGTGCTAGCATAATATTATCAATTTCGCATTTACGGATAAGTTCAATAAGTTCGAAAATATTATCTCTATCAACCTCGGCGTGAAAATAAATGTGGTTATTATCTTTGGAAATTTTTTTCATACTACCCGAAATATTATCCATTGAATCTTCATCATCGTCCGAATCATTATTCTTGATTATAACAGTTTTATTCGACTTCTTGCTACGAGTAGTAACTAATCTGGGCTGATATTTAAACATTTTATATAAGTGCTATAATTACTTATATAAAGAGCGGTATGATTAGAATCAATTTTATAAATAAATCACGTGAAAAACTAATATATATTATTGTATAAATGATTCCAATTAGTAATTTAATTTTTGTATTTCTTGTGATTTTAATGATAGACCGCGATTTCGCATCTAATTTTTATCCTTTTATTTTTATCCAGTCAGTTGTAGGAATATTTATCGCAATAGCATTGTATTTTTATAAACCAGCTCGCAAACTCTTTATTCAAATATTCCCATATTCTGTTACTGCGAATGCTAAATCGAATAATGAGAAAATGATGTTTTATTTAGGCATCATATTAATTAAACTGGTTTCACTCATAATTTGGCCGGTGAATTTATCAAGACAGGCATTTTTATACTCACTATATGTCTTTCTCGCTTATTTTGTATTTTATGGTATATGTTATCTAGTAAGAAATGGTTCAGATGATAAAACGGATACATTTGAACAATTACTAGAAAGTAACGATATAAATCTGTCTAAAATGGGCGCTGATCTCGCTCAATATCCAGATTGCGAGGCATAATCAAAGGAATATGTCTGTCGATAATGGAAGCAGCTTCTCTTGTTTTTAACTTGGGGGTAACAGCGGGTTTGGGTTCAACCAGATTAGACGAACCGATACCAAACAAATCTGATTCAATATCATTGGGATTTTCAGAAAGCTCTTGTTTCGGTAATCGGCCCTGAATTAAACCGTGTCCAGCGTCCAATGTGCGAGATGATACACCGTATTGAATATTCGTTTTATATTCGATTTGCTGATTATAACCACGTTGTTCAATTGAGTAATTTCCAGGAGTATTTTTACTACGTGTAGAAGCCATTTATACTATAACTATATAAAAACCCATGTATTATTTAATTGTATTAAACACGTTAATATAACTTTCGGTAGTCTCACAAAATGATTTTTCGTCATTAAAAAAATCACATAAACATCGATGAAACACTTTGAAATTATCATAGGAAAATAGAACGGCTAAACCAATGGACCTATCCATTGAAAGCATTTTTGCCGCCGCCATATCATAAATCGTTTGATACAATTTATGATTTTTTGTCTGGTCATAAATATGGTCCATTGCTTTACCAACCGCTTTGAAATCATAGTTTAATTCATCACGTGTAACTTCGTCATAATTGGGGTCTTGGTCGATATTTGGTTTCATTTTAAATATAACACGCATACATTCTCGAAATTCCTGGTCATTACCATATTCGATGTCTCGTACGTCAGTGTTGTAATTATCCATTAAAAGATTTAAATAACTAATATTTAAATCGTTTTATTTCCTAAAGTCTAAAAAGGCGGGCAACGAAGGATTTACGTTTTGTTGACTTTCGTCCGTTCTTTGCGGTTTTCTTGGCTTTCTTGGCTTTCTTGGCTTTCTTTGCGGTTTTCTTGGCTCTCTTGGAACGCGCTTTCTTACCACCGTATACGGGCTTTGTACCACCGAGTTTTTTTGCTTCAAATGGAGAAGGGCTAATAGGACTCATTATATATATACAAAAGATATTTTATACATTAAATAAAAATGCTTATACATTGGTTCCGCCGGGGCGTTTCATATCGCAATCAGCGGGAACGCGTGTATCAGCACCACCACGAACCCAACCCTTCATAGCACTTTCTTCTACATTTAGTTTAGGATCAGTCACACGTTCTTCCATTTCGTTATTTGTAGGGTGTAAAGTATAACCCATGAAACTTTGGGACATTACGGTAGAAGTACTCTTTTTCTCACCAATCGGTTCACCTTCTAATAATTGTAATTCTAATGTAGGGTCAACAGAACCTCTTCCTAAATAAGGAACGGTGTTAAATTGACGTTGCATAAGATTCAAACGTCCTAAATGACGCGCCTTTTCTTGGTCGAGTTTAAGTGTGGATTCGCTATCAATATGGTTTCCGCCTACACCGCTTCCGGTAATAGAATTAGGTACAACCGCGGGTTGTTCGGTCGCGAATTGAATCTGTGATTCCCCGCTATTATCGCTAAAATAGTTAGTAGTGTTGTAGTTAGAAAAACGACCATTTTGCATTTCCTTTTGAGATTTGGTAGTGGCGTCATCTTCCACACGGTTCGTATTGTAAAACGTATAGTTGCTATCTGAAAACATTGCTTTTATATATTTGATATATATTTTGTCTGTGAGAATAGCGTTATTTAATTTGGTAAATAACGTTATTATTTCAGTTATAAAAATAATTATTAAAAATACTACACTACAAGTCGTTTAACTTAATACATATTGTGTCTAGGGTTATTTCTAACAGCAGCAAATGCGTTTCCTTCTTTATTTGAAATCATATCTCCGTAACAAAACTGGGCAAAACTGTCTTGGTCGTTTGGAATGGTTGTATTTGCTGTGCTATAAAACTGTCGCATTGATTGTTCCAATTCCAGGTTATCATTCACATCTTGGAAAAGTTTTTTCTCAATATCCGGATGTCCTTCATTTAATAATTGAATGGTATTTTTAGTTTCTTCTAAAATAGAGTCCTTTCCTTCCTTTGTATATGAAGGTTGAGCGGGTTTTTTATTAGGATTATAATCGTAATCACTAATAAGTACATTTGAAAGAGGATTCGATGGTTTCGCAGTTTGAAAGTTAGTCTCAATAGTCTGTTCAGGTATTAGAATGGTGGGTCCATTACGATCATATAATTTTACTAAATTTCCTTGTTCATCTCTGAAGCCTTCGCTCCGTTTTAAATCTTCTTTTTTGTGATAAAAATACATTAAATAAATACATACAATGCTAATCACTGAAACTATAATGAGATTTATTTTGTTTGTAACAATATAGGATATGGTGGTAAGAGTCAAAACAATACGTGTAATCGCATTTAATTTTTGATTAAACGACATTGATTCTGTTGGAAAAAACTCTAAAGCATGTTCTGGACGTAATAAAATATTAGGGTCTTCTGCCCAAAATGGATGCGGAGGTTCTTTATGACTCTTCACGCTATGTTGGACCGGCATTTCTACAATATCCTCATTATTTAAATCATCTAAACTAGGTTCAGTTATAACATTTAATTTCTCGGGATTAATAGAATCGTTCATTTATATATATATTCTTTGCTATAAAAATATATATTTTTTATACTATAAACCGTTGAAGAATTAAAATGTTCCATTTTAATTCTTTAAGGGTCAAATTCCAGTAATAATTTGAAACAAGGCACGCTTTAGCGTGCCGTTTTAAATCTTCACTGGTATAATCTGTTTCTCACATTTCTCATCTATCTGAAATGTATCACATTTTTTCTTATCGGGAACAATTTGTAAAATACATTTTGATTTTTCACCATACACTGGTTCAGTACACCCATTTTCGATATTCGTTTTGGTCTTACGTGTACAACGGGAACGAAAATGTTCATATCTTTCACGGACTGTTTCATAAGACAATCCCGATTTTTTCCCCAACATCGTATTAATTAATTCGTGAAGTTTATAAATGTATCTCGAAAATGTATTGCGATTTTTCATATGTTTCATTAATAATGGGAGTTTTTTAAAGTTAGCACATAGATTGTCTCTACACTTACCACACGGTAATACATTTCTCAAATTCAGCACATAATTGCGGTAGTGTTTTTTATCGTCACACGTAGGTTTTGTAGGATAATTAAAGCTAATACTATGGAGAAAGTGCCATGCGCTTGGTCCCCAAACACTCGTCAACATACCATCATTTGAATCATAATCGGCTTTTTTATATACACGTTTGGTTTTATTCTTACATGTTTTTCTTTTATTCTTACATGTTTTTCTTTTATTCGTTTTAGTCATAATTAGTTATATTATCTCGATAAAATAATGTTCCGCAAAATATTCTAAATAATGAGCCAATTAGGAAATACGCATAAAAAAATATATATTCGTATTTTATAAATATGTCCACTGTTTTTAAAAGACTTTATAATGACTTTATCAAACCCATTGATAATACTATTTTGATTGTTATCATGTCGATAATCTTTATTATAGCGGGATATCTTGGATACAAATGGTTTGTTCAAAGTACTGTAGAAAATTTAGGAACTGCTGATTTGGCGAATGATAATAATCGAGAAGGTGATGCCGAACTCATATTCTTTTTTGCTGACTGGTGTCCCCACTGTAATCGTGCTAAACCTGAATGGGATAATTTCAAGAACAGTTTCAATAACAAAAAGGTAGGATTATTTAACTTAACATGCACAGATGTTGATTGTTCGGAGGGAAATAGCCCATTGATACAGGAATATTCGATTGACGGATATCCTACTGTGATTTTGAAAAAGGATGGAGAGCGCATCGATTATGACGCCAGTATTAGTGAAGACAACTTACAACAATTTATCACACAGTTTTTAGAAAACAATTAATCGTTTTCTTCTAATTTATCTTGATTTTCCTCATCATCTTTCTCTTTAATAAAATTATGTGACGATAAAAACTCGTTCGCATAATCTGCTCCATTATCAATAAGTTTTTTTCTATGTTCAGGTGATGTCGTAAATAACATAACTTCATCCATATTTGTAATTATATTTTTAATACATATCTGATGTTTACATTCTACAAATGCTCCTTGATTTGAACGTGTTATTAAATTTCTCATAAAAACAGACATATATTCGACCAAAGATGATTTATCATTCACACTTTGGGCTAATTCATCTTCGGTAAATTCTTTATAAATCCCTAATATCTCGTCTTTTTCTACACCTTCTAATTCTATACATTTTGAAATAGGATAATTTAGGAAAAAACCTCCATCGGCATATGCTTTTTCGCCACATATAAGGGGTTTAAATATGATTGGGAGAGCACAAGAAGCATATACTGCGTCGACCACAGTCCAATCAGGATGTGTTTTATAAGAAATTGTCTCTGTTGTAAATGAATTGATTTCAGTCACATAGACGTAGAAATCACGTTGCGTTTTATCATATAATTGCGATAAAGTAATATTCGGTGCTAAATCGACACCACACAAAAGTGGGTCTAATATTTTATGGAAAATATCGGAATTAAATGTGCCGCAATTTTCAAACACAGACAAACAGTCGTCTATATTACGCATAAATACCTGGTCCCAAGGTCGTTTTATTATATACTTATCCAACGCTTCGATATCATAACCAAGAACAAAAATTAAATTTATAATCGCGCCCGCAGATGTTCCATGAAATGTCTCAATATCCTTTATGTCTATACATTTATTTAATATAAGTTCACGTATTATACCATATACAGTAAGACCAAATGTCCCACCACCCGAAATTACAATATGTTTGATTATAGGAGTTTCCATATAAATAGTTATATAAATCGTTTTTATGTAATTTTTATCATACTCTTTTATATTATAGAATGTCCTGTTTTTTATTTACCGATGATAGTGATAATGTAGAAAATGTGAATATTGACGAACTTTATGAGAAACGACAACAACGTGATTTAAGACAAGTTTCCATATTTAATAAAATATTAAATCGGATTCATAAACGTATTAAAGTAACTGGTAGAAATAAGGCAAATGAACAGCATATATGGTTTACTATTCCAGAATATATTTTTGGTGAACCCGTATATGATAAAGCCGAATGTATCGCATATGTGATCGCAAAACTCGAGACCAATAAATTCCATATTCGTTATATTCATCCAAACACTCTTTTTGTGTCTTGGTCAAATTGGGTTCCCTCGTATGTTAGAAGTGAATATAAAAAACGCACTGGTGTAGTCGTTGATGAACTTGGACAAGTGATTGAAAAAAGAAATGATATGATTGTTGAAGAAGCAAACCCCAATGCCGATATTCTAAATTTACAAAATCAGAATTCTGTCCAAGATAAACAAAAAAAGACGTATAATTCCACAGACAATTATGTACCAAGTGGAAAACTTATTTATAATCCCGATATGTTTAATCATATTAATAAAAAGGTTAATTAGTATAAAATTGAATTTACAATATCTATATTTTGATAAATAATCAACAAAATATGGAATATAATCTAAAGTGTATACCCCGATATAACGATATAGTCAATCGAAAGGTGGCGAGATATGTAAAACGTCAACGGAAAATATGGAAATATTATTTTGATAGAATAAATATTCCGGTCCAAGAAGGTGGTATATATACGAGTCATGCGACTATTGAACGAACCTGGTATTCATATTGTGTATGGGAAATAAAAAATGTGCCTCGTATAAAAACAATTGTAGAAAAACATACTATGGTAATAAAGAATAAAATAAATGCGTATATGTCTATATTATCAAAAGCGCCTGTATGTGACGTAATCGATTATAATATAATGTTGCGTATTATCGAGTATATATTGCGTAATTAATTAGGATTTATAATGGTTTGATAAAGTCCTTCTTTAATTGTTCGATACAATGATTACATATAAAATCATATGTTTTATGAATACGGGGGAAAGGAAAGTCGTCATTGAAAATATCACGGTAATATTGTGTTGTAACATTTTGTTGTCCAAGATCAGCAATCACATTATTCTTACATTCTCCGCATTTTTTGTATAAATATTTCTGGATATGACGAATGACTTCATCTGGTAATGGTTTTAAATTCATTAATCTATTCTATATCATGTAGTTGAGATATTTCTTCTTGGAAAAGTGAAGTCATCCAATGATAATGGAGTTTTTCTATAAAATCCACCCTATGTAGATAATATAGTATTTTTTTGTCCAAGGAATTGGATTGTAAATTATCCGAATGTATTTGTTTTAACCGCATTCTCTCTCTGTTTTTGAAATATCGAATATGATTGGGTGGAAATGTGTTCTCGATATTAGTATCTGGTATATTCAACCAGTCCAATGTTCCGCCATTTTTATAAAACATATAAATATACAGTATTGCGATCAAATCGTCTCGTCTACCAGGTGATTTTCCAATATGAATATGTAAACTTATGAATTTAGGAGTTCCAGTAATGAACTCATTCCCAGTTTCCTCGGGTAGGGGTTTCATATCATCGTCTATATAAATTTTTGATAATCCAAAATCAATTAGGTATAATGCGTTGTTTTTAATCATAAAATTGTCTGGTTTTAAATCGCAATGAATAACTCCGCATTCATGAACAAATTTTAAAATATCAATCATTTTCACCGCATTTAATAAATTCTCCTTCTTGGACACTATACGATTATCATTGTATTTTTCCAGAGAAATTTCATAGAACGGCATGATTAATGTGGGATTACCTCTATATAATCCATACCAATAGACAAAAGGTACTGAAGTAGAATGTTTAGAATTAATATAATTGAGAATTCTGGTCTCGTGTTGTAATAATTTTATAGGAGTGTCTAAGATTTCGATTTTTATCGCAACATCTTCATCATTCCGGGTATATTTTCCTCTATATACATGACCAAATTTCCCATTCCCAATCTTGGACATTATTTTATATTTATTAGCAATCATTACAAGAGTTATCCAAATTATTTATATATTATTTTAATATAGAATTAATATAAGTATGAATGAATATATATTCACGAGTTTAATCTATTTAATCATAGTATGTTTTCTTGGACACTTAATTATAAATAATTGGTTTAAGCCATCAATACGTGAAGGTGCTCGCACTCTTCCTCGTCCGGTCCTCCATCCAGAATTATATGAATCCTCTTATAAATTTAAACCTTCGCCTCCTTATTTCGGTCAGACTCTTAATCAAATGATTGACCAATTTATAGATAGATATTTTGATAAACGCGGTCTACCCTATACCGAAACAATACAGATGTATGTTAATAATTGTGTAAATCAGGGAAATGTGACTCCAGAAAATAAAAGTAGATTAAACGATATTGGTTATTATTTTTTAAATATAGTAATTCCTAATATACAAACTGACCGAAATCCCACTCCGGAACAAAATTGGCCACCTATTAAATGGAGTGAAAAGGGAACATTTAAAGTAGCAATTCAACCCACACCTACGTATTTAGCATATATAGGTCAACAATATATGCCCAGTTACAACATGAATTATAATGATGTATTGTCTAGTAATGGAGGTGAATTGCCTTCAACTAGTGGTTCTAAAGGAAAAGGAAAAGGAAAAGGAAAAGGAAAAGGAAAAGGAAAAGGAAAAGGAAAGTGTGAAAATGATGAATTAAATAAGTGCGGTATAGGTTGTGCGAGTAGTTGTCTTGATGGTATTATGGGAGCTTGGTATGACGAAGGTAAGTATAAATCTCCTGGAACAGATGGAAACACTACAACATCTTCATACAATACTGATGGCTCTCAAATAAACGGAACATATGGACAAACCGAATCTGCGTCTGTATATGGAAGTGGTGGTAGCAATACATTAATTATTGGATCGGCAGAAATCGACGGTTACCAAATTACCGACGAACCACAGACGAGTAACTCGACCAGTCTTAATGATAAAATCATTGCGTTTATAAAGGAGTATTTTATAGAAGAAGGCATCCATAAAAATAAACCCACACAAAAGGCAATCGACACGTTTAATATGTATTTCCAATACAGAAGTCCAATGGATGGAATTCATATGAACAAGATGCGAGATGTGGTCTATTACATATTACAAGTAATCGTCCCCGGATTACCAACGAATTCGTTGCCGCGTTCTTACGTAGAATGGAGACCAATTGTCTGGTTAAGTCTTTCAGAAAGGAGTCGGAGATAAGTGATATATAGAAAATATAAAGCGTAATCAATATAAATAGATATTAAAACATATATTTATATTGCTATAACATGAATAAAATAGAGTATGGGATGAAACTCGATTTTTCAAATGTATTGATACGTCCAAAGCGTTCAACCATTAATAGTCGTTCCGAAGTAGATTTATCCCGTGTATTTAATTTCAAATATTCGCCTTTAAAATGGTCAGGAACGCCGATTATATCAGCGAATATGGATACTACTGGTACATTTGATGTATATAAGGTTCTTTCACAACATAATATCATAACCGCACTCCATAAGTTTTATACAGTGGATGATTTTCGTAATTTTAAGGAACAATATGATGCGAACCCAGATTTTTTTATGATTTCGACTGGAATAGGAGAAGGTTCGATTGACCATTTAGTGAATATATTCAGTGTGATAGAATGTAATTGGATTTGTGTCGATATAGCGAATGGTTATATAAGTAATTTGGTTGATTTCTGTAAGAATGTTCGCAAAACATTTCCAGACAAGCGTATTGTGGCGGGAAACGTAGTCACACGTGAAATGGTAGAGGAACTTATTTTAGAAGGTTTAGTAGATGTGGTAAAAATTGGAATTGGTCCTGGCGCGGCGTGTACAACACGATTAAAGACGGGTGTAGGAATGCCTCAATTATCGGCTATTATCGAATGTGCGGATGCGGCTCACGGTGTAGGAGGTCTTATTATAGGCGATGGCGGAATTACAAGCCCGGGAGATATGGCGAAAGCATTTGGAGGAGGGGCAGATTTTGTAATGGCGGGAAGTGCTTTTGCGGGTCACGACGAGAACCCTGGAGAGATTGAAGATATAAACGGTATAAAGGTGAAAAAATTTTACGGAATGAGTTCAAAACAGGCAATGAATAAACATTATGGTAAAATGGCGGAATATCGATCATCGGAAGGACGTGAACTAAAGATAAATTACAAAGGTCCTCTAATTAAAACCATACATGATTATTTAGGTGGATTAAGAAGTGCATGTACATATATTAATGCGAGAACAATAAAACAGATGGCTAAATGTACAACTTTTATCCAAGTTTCACAACAACTAAACACGAGTTTGGTATAATATATACATTATGTATAATGAATTATTTCTTCGATTTTTTGAAATTTGGAGATAATTTTATAGATTATTTTTCAGCACCCGTATATCATTTATTAACAGTGTTGATAATATTCGCATATATGTTAATTGTAATAGGAGTCACATATATAAATCCGGATTATACGGGTTATTTAACACTGGCCTCCCAGACATTTATTGCGATTGTCTTGATATTACGGTTTAATCCCCTTCGTAAGCATATGGTATGTAGTGAAAATGACCGAACATTAGTATTAGCATCAAGTTTCTTTTTACTGTTTAATGATGAATATACGCATTTTGTAACTGATTATATGAAATCGATACCCATTGTAAATTATATGCGAAGTAATTTGACGTTGTAAAATTGAAAGACTTTTAAACTATTTTAGTAATTAAAAAGAGAAAACGATTAGAAAATGGAACAGTCAAACGTTTGCATACAATGCGAATATAGAGAGAGTATATGGAAGTGTAGTTCTTGTGATAATATAGTGTGTGATAATGTATCATGCTGTTTAACATTTCCTCATTATAAAAATGGTCTTCATATTGTGTGTAATATGTGTAAGGTGAGAATTGAGGGTAAGTTGAAATTGGTGGTAGATATAGACAAGTTGAAATTATTAAAACAAAAAATACAAAAACGAAGAGTAACTCGATACTGAATTATGCGAAAAAAAACAAAAAGATAGGCCAATGATATGGACTATCTTTTTTTTTCTGATATAATAACGTGTTATTAGATAGATTTAGCATATAAATAAAACAAAATGGTTTTAATTTTAATCTCATAATATTAAAATTAAGAATATGTTACCTGATGATTTTAATTGGGAAACATATATATCAATAAATGATGATGTAAAACAATGTTTTCCTACAGAGGAATTGGCTACGAAACATTACTTATCGGATGGTATAAAACAAAATAGAATATATAAAACGAACAATGTACCAGAAGACTTTGATTGGGAAAGTTATTTAATATTAAATCCAGATGTATTTAATCACTATAAAGATAAATTAGGAGCGATACATCATTTTGAACAATTTGGTTATAATGAAGGTAGACAACGTACTTTGTTAGATTCCGATATTCCCGAAGATTTCAACTGGAGGATATATTTATATTATAATCCAGATTTAAAACAAATAATATCGAATGAAATTGAAGCAAAAATTCATTATATCTCAGTTGGAAAAGAAGGGAATTTAAAATATATATATTTAGATAGTGAAATACCCGACGATTTTGATTGGGTATGTTATACTGAAATAAATACAGATTTAAAACAGAGTTTTCATTCAAAATTATTAGCACAATTTCATTATATAATTACAGGAAAGAATGAGCAACGTATATATAAATTTAACCATACACCCGATGATTTTGATATAGAATCATATTTAGCATTAAATCCAAGTATTCATGGAAAGTATAAAATAAATGAATATACAGTAAAAATACATTATGATGTTATTGGTTACCCTCAAAACTTACCATATAAATTAAATACAACCCTTATACCTGTCGAATTTGATTGGAAAAAATATATAGAATTAAATCCAGATTTAAAACAAACACGTAGTTCGGAGATATTATGTAAACAACATTATATTAACTTTGGTATTTATCAAAATAGAATTTTTAAAGAAAATAACAGCAACCTAAATAGTAGCTTTAATAGTTACCCATTTTTATTTCATAAATATTTATTAAATATTACTCAAGAAGAAAAAACGATTGATTATGATATTATTTTTGAAACAAAATTTGTTACTCCGTCCACAATTGTAGCCCATTTACACTGTTATAATATAAATAAGTTCAAAGAGTTTTATACAGAAGAATATATGGTTCCCATATCTGAATATTGTTCGTATATTATTATAACATATAGTATTGGTAATAATATAGTTGATTTACCGAAAAAAAATGTTACATGTATTAAAACGGATAATCGTGGTATGGATATTGGAGGAAAATATATATGTATTGATTTTTTAAAAACACGCAAATATAAATATGATTCTATCCTATTTCTCCATTCGAAAACAGACAATTATATGAGACGATTATATTGGGATCCACTAATAAAAAATATTCGCAAAATTAATAGACATGTGTTAGGAAATAATGAGTTTGGTATATTTGTCCCTCCTCTTATCTATATGGGTGATTACGCGACAATTGTATATAAAGATAATTTTGTAAATCCAGATAATGTGATAAGTAAATGGAACTTTGGGAATTCACTTTATATGAATGATATAGATCGCTATTTTAATTACGACCCTGCTAATTTTCTTTTTCCAGAAGGAAATTGTTTTGTAGCGACACGCGAAATTGCTGAAAATTTATACGGAAACACTAATTTATACAATCTATTAAATGATAAGTTAACAATGGATGCGGTTTGGGTAAAATCATTGTATGGTTCTCGTGGATTTAATATTGGTAATCATATAGAAGATATATATGATTTTTTTAAAAAAGAGTGTAACAATACAAACGTATTTTCGAATAATATTGCGTGGGGCGCAGGACATAAAGGACACGCCGACAATATGTATGAGCATAGTTATGAACGTATCGTCTTTAAAGTAGTTCAACAATTTGGACTTAAAATAAAAATAATGCCGTTAAATACAGACACTGCATATATTAAACAATTGGAAGATATAAATGATAAAATTAATAACATTATTAAGCCCATGGAATAAAATAGAGAACTCGTTATTTAAAACTTGGACAATATATATATTGTCCAAATAATCCAATACTTGCCCATCCAAATCCAACTAAAGCGATTTTTTCTTTGTTCATAATAAAATAGTATAATACTATATTATTATGAAATACGGCACATCCGGATTTCGTGATCATCATACTAAAATATTATCTATATCGGAACAATTAGGGACTGGAATTGCTCTACTTTCTTGTTATGACCACACATCTTTTGGAATAATGATTACCGCGTCTCATAATCATCACGAAGACAATGGGGTTAAAATAATGGATAAGAATGGACATATGGTATCAAGTGACGTAGAAGATTATCTGGAAAATTTCATCAATAATAAACAAAATAATCCTCCTCCGATTGAAGACTCTATTTTAAAATACACTGATGGAATAAAAATAGGATATGATTCACGTAAGAGTAGTCCCGAGATTTGTGAGAATATTATAAAAGGTATTCAAAAGACAAACCCTAAATTCCCTATTCAAGTATTCGCACACGTCACTACACCACAACTGCACGCTTGTTTTTCTATATTAAAAAACACATATATGTCTCATTTAAAAATACTTTCAAAAATGGTGAAATTTCCGTGTGTTCTAGATTGTGCGAATGGAATTGGAGGTAAAGTGATGAAGGTCGTTAAAAATAGCAACATTTTTCTAACAAATACTTCTTGGACAGAACATGAGAAGTTAAATGTAGAATGTAGTTCGGATTACGTGTGTACCAATCAAAAACTCCCGGCTACGCCCATGTTTTTAAAAGACCTACCTTACTTACGTGCGTCATTCGACGGGGATGCGGACAGAATAGTGTTTTATTATTCCGAAAATGACCGTATGCACATTTTAAATGGGGATTTTATTGCCGCATTAATCATGACGTATCTCTCTAAAAAAGTCCAAGAAAACGACGAACTCGAAATATGTTACGCCTATACAGGTTATACAAATCAGGCGTGTATCGATTATGTTAAATCCTTGCGTTTTCCACCAAAGGTCCAAGTTAAAATGATATGTTGTGCGACAGGTGTTAAACATCTACATAATAAGGCGTGTAAATACGATATTGGTGTTTATTTTGAACAAAATGGGCATGGTAATGTGATATTTAATAAAAAGCCGGGGCATTTAGGCACATTTTCACAGTTTTTCCATCCAAATATTGGAGATGGTATTATGGACTTATACGCAACCCTTTATATGTTACAAGAACTAAATATGACTTATATTCAATGGTCTCATTTGTTTTTCCCCAATCATTCTATATTAACAAAACATGATGTCCAAGATAAGAACATTCTAAAAACCACTGAAAATGAACTAAAATTAACGAAACCTGCCTATCTACAAAACTACATTGATAAACAATGTAAGGAAAATAAGTGCCGGGCGTTTGTCCGTCCATCTGGAACAGAAAACTGCGTAAGATTATATGTCGAAGGAACAGATGAATTAATGAATAAAATAGCTCATAATAAAATAGAACGGTTTATACAAAAATATATGAATAACGTTATGGTGAAAACAAGCGGACGGGATTTTTCGATCCGACACATTGACGATTCCGATATTACATCCGATTATATAAAACTTCTTGGACAATTGACTGAAATAGACAATTTAGATAAAACACAAACCTTTGAATTTCTTCGTTCTTTAGGAAAAAATCACGCTATCTTTGTAATCGAGGATTATGAGACAAATAAAATAGTCGCAACAGGAACTATTTTAATTGAGAGGAAATTAATACACAACAATGGAAAAGTTGGTCATATTGAAGACATTGTGGTTGATGAGAAATGTAGAGGATTTGGTTTGGGAAAAATAATAATAGACCATTTATCTGAATTTGCTAAAAACGCAGGTTGTTATAAATGCATATTGGATTGTAGTTCTGAAAATATGAAATTCTATGAAAAATGCGGATACATTAAGAAGGGGGTTCAAATGGGACGGTATTTTTAACGATTGTCTCTTTGATAAAGCGGACGTCTTCTTTATTCGCCGTTATATGTCTATACCATCCAGAAGGATTATACCCGTCAACATTTGTAAGTATACGTCCAGTCAATGATTTCGGCAACGTATCAATAACCTCCTTGGTTAAATTGTAGTCTAATCCTATATTATTAAAAATATAGAATTTCACCCATTTATTATCATGCTGTATTTCTGCCTTATATTCGTGTGAATTATTCATTAATATTTTTATATATATAAATATCGATTTGCGTGTTTATATATATTTACATCACATAGTTATTTTACACCTTCGGACATTTAAAATGGGACAAAAAATCCCAAAATAAAAAATCAAAAATGTAAAATCAATAGTAGGAGTTTCACCTACGATGGTCTAACTTTTTCCACTTCTTCTTTGGTATTGGAAGTGGTGAAAGACGAAATATGGAAACATGCAGGGCGTTCTTGCCTATCAATCCAGCATTTTGTAATATTCATTATGTTGATTGCTGAATTAGCGTCTCTTGTTCTAAATACGGTTTGTTTGACTTGGGGTCTCACGCATCCAGAACATACTAAAAGACGAAACTGCTTGTTTCCATTACTATGCTTGTAATAAGATAAATCGTTATTACATTCACAGCATTTTTTACTTGTATTGCATTCGTTTATGGTAATTGTATCATATTTCTTGTGGATTTGCTTTCGTAATCCTTTATTGAGTGTAGGCATAAAATGCTTCATTTGAGTGCTTCTACTCCAATTACCATAACCAATTAGGACATTATCTCCAAAGGTTTCTTTTATTTTATTAAG
>Ga0209664_1000170_pt1 | contig 49259 bp, 50 predicted proteins | sample SaaInlV_150m_DNA_FD_184668 | JGI IMG/M metagenome (GOLD analysis project Ga0209664, IMG submission 184668) | Marine microbial communities from expanding oxygen minimum zones in the Saanich Inlet - Saanich Inlet SI073_LV_135m_DNA (SPAdes) (version 2) | ecosystem: Environmental > Aquatic > Marine... | reverse complement strand
GTGTAATATTATATTGAGTTTTGTATTTTTCAATCCATCGTTTCAAACTTCTTTCACTACATTTGAATATTTTACAGGTATTTACATAGGAACTTTTATTTTCCAAAAAGTATTTAACAGCAGTAATCTTATAATCTTCGCTTTTATGTGAGGGCATTCAATATATATATTATGAATAAATATATTGAAAAAACGGCGTTTTAAATCTTCAAGGGTGTAAACGTATTAATATTTTGGCTCTTTTATTGAAGATTTTAATTCCGGTCTGTTTGATAGTATTTATCTCTGTTTGATGCAGTTATAAATTTATATAAAGTATATAAAAATTATAATATATATTTTATTAATGATATATTCATATAAATTAACTTGTGATAATGGGAGCGCACCTTGTGTCGATAAAGGATTGTTATCTTTAACTATATGTAAGCCTATGATAAGAAAAAATTGCAATATTGGTGATTATATTTTAGGTATTGGTTCAAAAAGTATGCAATTAGGTAATAAACATAAAATTATTTTTATAGCCAAAATTACACAAAAAATAACAATGATGAAATATTATAAAGAATATAAATATAGAAAGGATTGTATATATGACGATAAATGTAATCAACTTAAAAATATATATCATTGTTCAAAATCCATTGATAAAGATTTGATTGGTATAAATTCCCTTTTGAGTGAAGATTTTATATATTTTGGCGATAGATATATAGATCTACCTTTAAAATTTTATGATATGGTTAAAAAATATCAAGGTCATAAAAGTATATCAAATAATAAATTTTTGAATAGTTTTCCTTTATATTTTAATAGCTTAAAGCAACTATATGGTATGGGTAAAATCGGGCGTTTCAATACTCATCATAATTATAAATGTACATAAAAACACATTACTTTTTTAATTTTAATTTTAATTTTTTTTTTAAATTACCTCTTTCCTTGTTTTATTTATTTATTTAATACTTACATTTTCAAACATACATAATTACTCAAACATACATAATTACTCAAACTCAATACCCTCACTTTCCAAATCCTTTTTTAAATTTACCCAATTATTCCTTACTTCATTACACAACTCATCACCAAATTTATATTCTTTCATTTTTTCAACAATAAATTTAACTTTATCTTCATCCATTTTTAACTCCTCCATTATTTCATTTAATATACTCTTATCCTTATTCAATTCATCAATCACCCACTTTTCTCGGCCACCAATAATATCCAATCTCTTTCCAATATCACCTTCATCAATACTTACCAATTCCATATTATTATCCCACCCATTCTTTATCAATACATTTCTACCATTAAAATCACTCACCCTTAAAATTCCTCTAAATACACCTATCTTTACAAACTCTTTCAACATTTCCCTATTTTTCAACATTTCCTTTTTCCCTTTTCCAATTTCCATTCCAGGCTCTATCTTATCCATTACACAATACACTACCTTTTCATCTCCATTTTTAATAATAACTTTTTGCCAATTATCCACCCAACTCCTTTTACTTTTATCTATCTTTTCTAATTTAAAATTACTCAAAATTCTTTTCATTCCAATTTTATTTAATCCAAATTTCTCCTTACATTCATCTACTACACAATAATCCCTATTATAATTCATACTTTTTCTACCTTCTTTCCAAATCTTACCATTATACTCAAAACACATCACCTTATTTCCACAGGTATTCTCAGTACACAACCTTATTTTATCTTTATTAATATCATTACTATCTATAAATTTCAAATCTTTTTCCAATTCATCAAAATTTGGTTTTCCTCGCATTTTTTTTATTCTTTTATACTTTTCAGATCGCTGCTGTGCCCTTGCTGTTGGTTTTTTCTTTTTCATTAACTTTTCCAATTTTATTTCAACCTTTTTCTCAACTTTCTTTTCCACTTCAACTTTCTTTTCCACTTCAACTTTCTTTTCCACTTCAACTTTCTTTTCCACTATTCTTTTTTTCATTCTCCTACCTTTTGGGGGCAATATCCCCTTTTCAACCAATTCAGCATGCTCTAATCCTGCTTCAATATATAATTTCCGCCATTCTGGTCTACTATACCTGCTATATTCATCTACTACAATACTTCCGGCCAATACAAAATCCCTCTTATTCTTACCCATTTTTCTACCCTGCGAGCAGTGCATATCAATACAATAATCATCAATTACTATTTTTTTCCTATTATCCAATAATTTTTGCAATTCATTACTAGTACAATTATACTTATTAAAATCTATCACCTTATTCCAATCAATCTCATCATATTTCAATAACATATAAATATTAGCAGTCATAAATATTGGTCTTTCTCCCCGTTTCTTATGAAACTCCCTTAATCTATATTCAACAACTTTCTTACATTCTTCATTTTTTCCATTACACTTATCCATTAAATACTCCCATACCATATAACTAGGACCACTTCTGCGAATCCTTTTTCCAACCTTTATTTTATCTTTTTCCTCCATTTTCAATAATTTAAGGGCATAATAACAACAATCTTCACTACCTTTCTCAAATAAATCTACAAATCTACCAAATAATTCTAAACATTTTTTATCATCTTCTTTTTTCATATATTTTAAAATTTTTTTTTCATCATAATTACTATCACAAATTTTCAATCCCTTTTTATCTACCATTAAATTATAATAACATTTAACATCATTATTTAATCTAATCATATTACAATCTACTAAAATTTTACATATTTTAATTAAAATATCTAATCCTTCTCTATTTTTCTCATCAAACAATTCAATCAATCTCATTACTTCCAAATATCTTTCCCAATCATCAAAACACATTTCTTCATCTAAAAATATCTTCACTCTATTTAAGGTATTACTAATAACACCCATAGCCCTCTCATCAGCAAACTTAAACAAATACAATTCAGTAATACACCAAACCATTTTATCTAATTCCTTTCTCCTTAAATATTTCTGAAGAGCACTCTTCAATAAATCAATCCTATATCCATAATAACTCTTATTATGTGGATTAAATAGCGAACCTTTATAATACATTTTATTCATATTTTTTAATACTAATTTCATTTAATTTATATTAATTACTATAATTAGTATTTTCATTTCAATTTTTTTTTAAAGTTTTTTTATGAGGTTTATGAGTTTTAATTTTTTTATAATTATAATAATTATAAAAAAATAATATTGAATTACAAAATACCAAGAAACTTTACACGTCTTTTTGTCTTTTTATGTGCTCTACGCCCCCTTTTTTTGGTCTTTTTCATTATACTTTTGACTTTTTTAACATTTTTAACTTTTTTAACTTTTTTTTCCTCTATTTCTTTTGGAACATAACGCAAAAATACCTTGTCGTATTCTTTCGTTCCCCTTTTCTCTTTTAATTTCTTGTATTTGTCAGCTTTTTCAGCACGCATAGACTCTTTTGTTGCCTGTTTCCCATAACATTGCGTACTAAAACGTTTTAACAGTCCCTTTTGCTCCAATCGATTTTTTTTCTGTACATCAAATAAATATTGAGACATGCACAAAATACGTTCTTCATCATAATATGGTTTATTTGCATAAACAAATGCCAAATAAAAACTCATCATGGTATCAATTGATGCAATCTTAGCCTTTCTATTATTAATATCAATAGTATTATAACTATAACAAGCTGTTGTCTTGTATATGAAACATATTGTTTCCTTTCCCACTATCACCTCATAATGTTCAGGTATTATTTCATCAACCTCTTTATGTTTTTTAACTTTAACATTTTCAATACCATTATCATTCAACCGTTCTTTTAAAATAGTTGCCGTTTTGTCTGGGTCCAATGATATAATATCAAAATCCGGGATTTTTTCCATTTTTTTCTTCATCTTACTAGGCATATACTTACTATATAATGTGTTTGCAAATCCACCAAAAAAAACTACACCTTGGTCAATAAATGAATCGCGAACTGTCAAATAAATATCATCTTCATTTTTTGTTTTTTTTTCGAATGAACGTTGAAACTCTTGTTTATCACATTTTACTCCTTTTAATGGATAATTTTTATTAAGTAATAACAATCGCTTCAACACTTTTTCCCATCGTCCAACATTTCCAGCTGGACGTGATAATTCCAAAAACATTGACATTCTTAAAAAATTTGGAGGAGTATATACAATACCATCGACCGCAATGCCATGTTTTTTAACACGGTTATATAGTGTTTGATCCATTTGAGTAATATCAGCAACTGGTATAAAATTAACAAATACCTTAAATGTTCCTTCGTGTTGTCCTGCTTTTGCTTCAACTTCTTGGTATCCTTTTTTATAATATAGATCTGCTAATTTTTTTGCATCACCCAATGCATCCGGTGAATAAAAATCATAATCAGGAATTTCAATACTTTTATCATAGAATTGGTCTTCTTCAGGTAATATATTGTTAATCGCCGTACCACCATAACACATCAACCTCTTTTTTTTCAAAAATTCTTCTACAATTTCGATAATTTGTTTAACCTCTGGGGTATTCACTATTTCATTACCTTGATTTTTTTCGGCTTCGTCGACGGCCATTCTTAATATTTCTAATTCTTTTTCTTGCAAAGATATAGGCATATATATAAAATAAATATTAAATTTTATATATATTATATATCGAAATTGTAATAATCGGATTTAATTTTTCTTGTACCATATGAAATATTTTTAGATGGTGATTTCGGCATATCAATTGTCGTTGGTATATATCTTAATGGATCAGGTTTTAATACAAATGCATAACCTTCTTTATCGAAAAATAAATCATAAAATTCCATATTTGCATCAAAATTTTGAAAGGACATACCAATCATTTGACAGCCGAATTTCATAACCGTTGATGAATCTGGATTATTATCTTTATAATCTACATTGGGTAATACAATAGACATATTTTTCTTATTATAATTAATCAATTCATCCATATCATGGGTATATATTACATCATCGGTTCTTAAAGAACGCATAAATACAGCATTACTACTAAAATTAACAAATTCATTTAATTCAGTATCTTCAAATAAAGGGTTTGATTTATCTACAACAATAATTACCTTATTTAAAAAGTTCTTAATAGGTAATGCAGATAAATTATGTCCATCTGATTCATAACTATAGTCCTTATCTAAAACATAAGACTCTAAATATTTTTGAATTGACCTTGCCATTTTTTTATAAATTGCTTTATTATTACTTTTAATTCGAAAATGCAATATTAAAGGGTCTGTTGGATTTGGACAAGTTGCAAATGAAAATGCATAGTCACGTACCATACCCATTGCTTTTGAAAAATGAACACTATTATAGGTTTCTTTAATATCAAATTCAGATTCAGTAGATGTGGCTATAACTGGTTCATCGTCAACAGAATAAATCTCAAAATCCAAACATCTAGCTCCTTGTTGTATTATTTTTTTTAAAGCACACAAATCAACAAAGCTATTTTTAAAATAACCAGGTGAACAACAATTGTATGCCGTTTTTATATAAAAATCACGAAGTGAATTATTTAGAACGGATGCATTGGAGCCAATCGGTGAAATTGTTGGAAAATTTGTATATATTTTATTTAATTTATTACAATTATTGTCTTTCATATTTAATGTATTTTTTGCAAACATTATTATAATAACTATTAATACAAATATTATAAGATATAAAATATACTGTATGGTTGTATCACTATTCTGTAGAGCATTTGTATATAAATCTTTTAATTTGTCTATCATATATATTATATTAAAATATAATATTATCTACTTTATATTAAATAAAATATTATTATAAAATATATATGCCAGGTGGATTACTAAATATAGTTGCAAACGGAAATCAAAATATAATATTAAATGGAAACCCATCTAAAACTTTTTTTACTACTACGTATTCAAAATATACGAATTTTGGTATGCAAAAAATAAGAGTTGACTATGATGGTCAAAAAATACTTAATTTTGATACACCGACTACTTTTAATTTCAAAATACCAAGGTATGCTGAATTATTAATGGACACTTATTTGGTTGTTAACTTACCAACAATTTGGAGTCCAATAGTTCCACCTGATAAGTGGAATGGTAAAAAGGTTGACTCAGAAGATGATATATCCCATAACAATGAGTGGCGTCCATATGAATTCAAATGGATTGAAAATCTTGGTTGTCAAATGATTGATGAGATTGTTATATCTGTTGGAAGACAGATTATTCAAAAATATAGCGGTGATTATTTATATAATTTAGTAGAAAGAGATTTCAGTGAGACTAAAAAAAATTTATTTTATAAAATGACAGGGAATACACATGAATTAAATGATCCAGGTAATGCATTTGATAGAATGAATCAATATCCAAATGCAGGTGTGTATAAAGATGGTCCTGGACCAGACCCATCTATTCGTGGTAGAAAACTATATATACCTATTAATTCTTGGTTTTCATTGTCTAGTAAGATGGCATTTCCTTTAATAAGCCTTCAATATAATGAATTACACATTGATGTTAAAATGAAGTCCATACGCTCATTATATAAGATAAGAGATGTTAATGACACTGATAGAAATTATCCATATGTTTCACCAAATACTTCTGTTAACAACACAGAATTTTATAAATTTATTCAACCCCCAACTGATGTAAAATTAGATAATTATCCCGATAAAAGAAATATATGGAATACTGACATCCATCTTATATGTAATTATTGTTTTTTGTCAGAAGATGAAATTAATCTTTTTGCATTGAAAGAACAAAAATATTTAATAAAAAATATAAATGAATACAAATTTTTTAATATTACTGGTACTAATAAAGTAGAATTGAAATCACATGGATTAGTATCTAATTGGATGTGGTTTTTTAGAAGAAATGATGCACATTTAAGAAATGAATGGACAAATTATAGTAATTGGCCATATAATTATATACCATATTCATTGAAAACACAAGATGAATATAACGAATTGACAACAGCTAGTGTATCTGGTAGCAATCTACAATTAAACCCATTTCAAGATGCATTCTCAAGAATATCAGCTACTGGAACATCGGCATTTAGTGGTTTAGCTGTCACGCCAAAATATTCTATATATAATAATAAGGAAATTATGAACCGATTTGGTATATTATTAAACGGTAAATACAGGGAAAATGTATTGGATTCTGGTATTTATAATTATATAGAAAAATATAGTCGATCTTTCGGTAACAGTAATGAACATTTGTATTGTTATAATTTTTGCTTAAATACAAATCCAAGTGAAATACAACCTAGTGGTGCAATTAATATGAGCAAATTCAATAAGATAGAATTTGAATTTGAAATATTCGAACCAAATATTAATAGTGAGGCAGTTAATGATTCGAATTCACAAACATGTGTTACTCGATGGAAAAATGAAAACGGCGTTAATGTATCATATCAAGAAATAACATATAGAAAAAATGTATGGAATCTATTTGATTACGCATTTGATCTTCATGTCATGGAAGAAAAATATAATATACTATCTTTTCAATCAGGGAATGCGGGTTTAATGTTTTCATTATAATTATTTATATCTATAACATGCATTGTATTCTATAATAATATTATTATATCTATATATTATAATATTATATGGCAAAAAAAAAGAAGGACACAAAAAAAAAACCGATTTATGACAATTGGGATAATTTTTGGAGTATAATAATAACAACGTTTGTAACCATTGTTGTTTGGACATTAACCGCTGTAAATTTTATTAATATCAAAAATAAAACATGGGAATATGACAAATGTAAATTTCAAAATAAAAAAAATGCAAAAATTGATTGTTTGGATGAAAAATATAAGTTTGAAACATCAATTGATAATTATAGTTACTTTTTTGAAGGTCTTTATTCAAAAAAAACAAATAAAATTGTTACCGACGAAGAAGTTAAAAAGGGCGACTATGGGTTTTTAAATGCTATGAAAATGGCATTTAGTGAAAGTGTAGCTGTACCTCGCGTTGTTAATAATTTTATTTTGAATAAAATATTAAGTGTTTTTAAACAATCAAATAAAATTTTAGATCCAAAAGAAAGATACAAAAAATTAGGTTCTGAAAATACTGTGATGTTTTTATTGATGCCATTTATTTTTATTATATATCTACTTTGTTTATCCGCATCAAAAATAGTTAATATTTTTTATTATATTTTTATTATATTAAAACAATTATTAATAATTGAACCATTTAATTTTGGTAAAGATAGAAAAAAATCACCCGACGATAAATCAAATATTGGAACAAAGATTTTCAAAGATATATTATATTTGATATTAGCATTATCAAAACCTGTATTGGGTTATGTACTTTATATTTTAGTTTTTCCTGTGATTTTATTACCAATGATGATAGTGTATAATTTTTGTTATAATATGTATCTAGTATTTTATAGTATATTTGGTGATTTCTATAATAGAGGTTGGGGTGGTGGAATTGGTACCGATATAGGAGGTTATAGTAATTTAATTACAATATTATTTGGGTTTTCCACAATATTATATTCCATACCATTTATAGATAGTATAACATGGGGTGCTATGTTAATAACATTTATTATATATTCGGTAAAAATATATTTAGACTCTAGGAAATAATTTAATAATTTAATAATTTAATAATTTAATAATTTAATAATTTAATAATTTAATAATTTAATAATTTAATAATTTAATAATTTAATAATTTAATAATTTAATAATTTAATAATTTAAATACATTTAATTTATTAAATTATAATATATTTTCATTAAAATGGGACAAAAAAACAAAAAAAAACAAAAAAAAATGCGACCATTTGTTAGTATTTGTACTCCAACATTCAATCGGCGACCATTTATTCCATATATGATTAAATGTTTTGAACATCAAAAATATCCAAAGGAACGAATGGAGTGGATTATTATTGATGATGGTACAGATAAAATTGAAGAATTAGTGAAAGATATTCCTCAAGTAAAATATTTTAAATATGATGAAAAAATGCCATTAGGGAAAAAGAGAAATATCATGCATGAAAAAAGTAAGGGCGATATTATTGTGTATATGGATGATGATGACTATTATCCTCCTGATAGAGTATCCCATGCGGTTGAAATGTTGACCAAAAACAAAAAAGCTTTATGTGCAGGTTCAAGTGAAATATATATTTATTTTAAGCATATTGATTCAATGTATCAATTTGGTCCATATGGACCAAATCATGCAACCGCAGGAACATTCGCATTCAAAAGAGAATTATTAAAAGACCATGCTTATGAAAACCATGCGGCATTAGCAGAAGAAAAAGCATTTTTAAAAAATTATACAGTCCCTTTTGTTCAATTAAACCCACTTAAAACCATATTGGTTTTTTCACATACACAAAATACATTTGATAAAAAAGAGTTGTTAAAAAATCCACACCCCGATTATGTAAGAAAATCTGACAAAATAGTAGATATGTTTGTTAAAGAAGCTGATATGAAAGATTTTTATATGAATCAGATTGATGGACTATTAAAAGATTATGCGCCAGGTGACCCAAAAATGAAACCTGATGTTTTGAAACAAATTAAAGAAATTAGTGCAAAACGAGAAAAAATGGCTCAAGATAGAATGAGAAATGCACCATCTAATATTGTTATTTCTGATTCAAATGGACAACAAAAAAATCTCTCATTGCATGAAGTAAGCGAACTTTTGAAAAATCAACAAAAAACTATAAGTGAATTGATAGATAAATTAAAACATAACACATTACCACAAGTAAATGTGTCAGATTCAAATGGACAACAAAAATTATTAAATGGTCAGGAAATTGGTTCATTATTAAAACAACAACATGAAAAAATCCAGAATTTTATTACTGAGAGGCATCAAATGCAACAATCATTACAAGAAGCACAACAATCAATGTCACAATTTGAGTTTAAATTATTTGAAAAAGAAAGGAAGATAGAGGAACTTGAAAATAAATTAAAAGACGTTGGTAATAAAAATGAACAACTTTTAAAAATCGAAGAAATTGAAATATCATCGGGTAATGATAATGATAATGGTAATGATAATGGTAATGGTAATGGTAATGGTAATGATAATGATAATGGTAATGATAATGAACAAGACCATGCCAATGATGAAAATGTATATTTAAATATAAAAGAAAAAACTATAACTGCTAAATAATATTAATTATTATTAATAATTTTATTATTTCATATCTATATCAAACATATAACTCTTTCTAATATAATTACTCATATCATTATATAAATCTTTTTTTTTATTCCCAATTTTAATTTGTATTGGAACATTGCATTTTTTATTTTTAATTTGATTATTTTGATTTTCATTATTTTGAAACTTATTTTTTATTGAAATTGAATTCAAACTAGTTTGAATAGATGTTTCCATTAAATATACTATATAATTATATTTAATTCATAATTATTTATAATTATCTATATAACGATATATTCTATTCACTTCTAACCTTGATATATCGTGATTTGAAAAATACTCCTGGATTAATTCTATATTATACTTCATATCAAGTCGTTTTTTATAGAAAAAATTGAATAAATCTTTCTTATCCATCATTAATTTTTGACACATGTCTTTAATAAATGTTATATTATTATATTCTGTACTGTATTTTGTCAATATTTTTGTAAATCTTATCGTATTTAATCCCCTTTTTGATAATTTGGAATCGTGAAATAATTTATTATTGTAAAATAACTTAATCAATGAACTCATCTCATTTAATTGCCAAATTTGTTTTTGAAATGTTATTCTATCTACATAGTCAGAATAACAAAAATTTGTTAATAAATTATTATATAATTTTATGACCTCCTTTTTATTTTTATTATTTATTATTGTATCCGGTACATTTTCATGCCATAATAACCCAACAGTTGTTCTATCTGTATCATTTATTATATAATTATGTTTATTGAAATCATAATTGTTATTATATAATTTATTGACTATTATTTTACTATCTTCTTGATAAATTTTTTTTTCAAAGATATTTACATATTTTTCTTTTTCAAAAAATTTAGGATATTTCAAATATATTTTATATATATCATTTATTTTTCTCAAATCTCCATTTATATAATTCAAAATTGTTTTTTTTGTTTTTTTTGATAATTTAATATTTAAATCTCCCAATATGTTTTCAACCTGTTCATTATTCGGATCATTTAATTCATATGAATGGCATACTTTTATCAACTCCTTTATTTTTTTATCAACATGATAATTACTTATACAAACTATGGGATTTAACGTATATTCCTCTTTTTTTTGTTTATTTGTTTTTTTTGGTCGTATTAATTTTATTAATGATGATATACCACCTTTATCACCATTATTCATTCCGTCAATTTCATCCATAACAAGAACAATATCCCTTTTCTTTTTATTAAAACAACTAATTATATTTTTATCAGACATATTGTATTTCGTAATATTCAACATTATTGATTTATTTCTTATATCGCCAGCATCATATTTTATTATATCAAATTCCATTTTTTTCAATATTTTAACCATAAATGAAGTTTTTCCACTACCTGGATTGCCATAAATATAGATTCCCTTTTTAATACTATTATTTCCTTTGTTATTTCTTATATTATCCAGTACACTTATTATATCTTTTTCTATGCCATTTCTATTTAATATATTATTTAAATCTATGTTTTCCATTTATTATTTTTTAATATTATTCTTTTATACCATGTTTTATCTAAACCACATTTTTTTATATGTTCTTTAATCTCTCTTTCGCACTTAGTTGAATTGTTCTCAAAACACAAGTGCAACAAAAAATTAATATAGTTATTTATTTTATAATCTTTATAATAAATATTTTTTTTCTTCAACCATTTATCAAAGTATAAATTCAAATTCATTTTTATAACAAACGAACAATCCTTACGTATAATATATCTAATGTAATTTCGAAAATGTATAGGAGGTATTAATGCATTTTTTATTTTATAATATTTTAAATATAGTATTTTTGATAAAGGATTTTTTACAACAGCAGGTATATATTGCCATATAATATTTTTTATATCATCACATAAAATATCATTTATTTTAGTTACTATACATTTCATAAAATTATATATATCATTCACATAAATATAATTTTATTATCTTTATTAATATAATTTTATTATTTATCAAGACTACAAATATCATCTACATTTGTTATGCCATCCCAAGTTAAATTACATTTTTTTGACCAATTTTTTTTTTGACAATCTCCGTTTGTACCAGTATATGGATATACATTAAAGTCCATTTTAGTTGAACAAGAAGCTTTGCCTAAATTTTTTTTATTTAAGCAATAATTCTTTCCATCTTTATCATCCATTACGTTTTCCCAATAATCTGGACATTCACCTATAACCGGGGGAAATTTCCTTTTTAAGCTTCCATTTTTTAATGTAACACCAATTACAGCCAATATAGCTATTAAAACAACTATTGATATTATTAATACTATCGTTTGAAATGAATTCATTATATATTCTATCGTTATATTTTTTTCTTTCATATATTATATATGAATTGTTCTCACAATAATGGACGTGTTGATATACTAAATGCTGACAATAAAATACATCATTTATTTACAAATAATAATAATGTTTTATCTAGTTACAAAGATGCTCTTAAAGGAACATTAGAAGATAACTTGCTTTCCAAATGTTATTTTTGCAAAGATAATATTCAGATTATACAAAATGCTATACGGTTTGGTGTTTATAAAAAATCCCATAATAAATATATTATAAAAGAACAGGGTGTCGATACTCTTAAAATTATTATGCGTAGTATTTATTTACAAAATTCAAAAAACCAACCCGATAATATTACGCAACAAATAAAAGAATTAAATGATATTGTCATTAAATATTGTGTTCATCAATTATACGGTGAAGCAGATGGTTATATTAAATATAAACGAGATGTAAGCACTATGAGTGTACCACTTTCACTACCAGTTAGTAGTTCCTATAAACACAAAACTTTGAAATTAAAGCCATTTTTCTAATTGTAACATAAAAAAATATATTATATATTTTTATTTTACATTATAATATACATTACTTTATAGTATTATGAATTTATAGTATTATTACGAGATCTTCTTTATTTATTTTTGTTTATTTTTTAATTTTAATTTTTTAATTTTTTTTGTTTTCTTAGTTTTGTATTCCATTTGCATTTTTTCACGTGTGATTTTAAATTTACCATATTGATCCTTAAATTCTCCCAATTCACGCAACCACATTTGTTGAATCGATGTAGTTTTAAGTTTTTTCAATTCTATTTCACGATCACCTTTATCTTTCAATAATTTTTCTACATTTTCTTCACTAACACTATCCATTGGCATTTTTAATAAATATTTATATTCTCCTTCGATCATATCATACCCTTTTGATATTAACATTTGAATTATAACATCACGTTTCTTTTTTCTAAGATCAATTGTTCCATCCAATAATTCACTTATATATTTTGCTTTGTTACTTAATCTTATCAATATACTATTTAATTCATTTATTTGGTATTTTTTTCTATCATCATACACCGATAGTCTTGTTATCATATAATCATTTATAATATCCTTCACATTATTATAACGTTTTAATTTCTCTTCTGCATCAAACATATGCATATTTGTTGTTGATTTTGTTTCATACAATTTCAATAATTTTTCCATTGCATTACAATTCTCATCGATTTTTTTCGATTCTAACTTATTTAGAACACCCTTTGCAAAAGTTATAGTGAAATAAACATTTGTATCTGTACTTGAATCCATATAATCTTTCACTGTAACTGGCTTTTTCTTGCTTTTTTTATCATTTCCACCCTTCACATCAATTAACTTTTCTAAATGCTGCTTAAAATCCAATGTCCAAAATCCAATTGGCAATTCAGTAACAACTATTTTATTATCTGCTATTTTTTCATAGCACCCTTTGATTAAATATTTTTGATCACTTATTTGTCGTATTGTACCCTTAAATCCTTCATAATATGGCACAAAATCAAAATGATTACATGGTTTATTATTCAATTTATCAATTAAATAATTCATTAATTCCAATGGATTATAAGATAATATGTCCGTACTAAATCCAGTACCGATTCCCTTACTCCCATTCACCAAAATCATTGGAATAATCGGAGCATAAAATATTGGTTCTACCATTTGACCATCATCATCTAAATATTTCAATACGTTATTATCTACTTCAGGAAATATATATTTTGTAATTGGATTCATCTCAGTGAATATATATCTTTCAGAAGCTGCATCTTTTCCTCCCTCCAATCGAGTACCAAATTGGCCATTTGGCAATAACAAATTAATATTATTTGAACCAACATAACTTTGCGCCATACCTTTGATCGCACCATTTAAACTCGCTTCACCATGATGATACCCTGAATGCTCTGATACATAACCACTAAGTTGTGCTACTTTAATTTCTTTTTTAAGCTTCTTTTTTGTTACAGCATACATCACCTTTCTTAAACTTGTCTTAAAACCATCTACTAGATTCGGAATAGAACGGTCACAATCATATTTTGAAAAATGAATCAATTCGCGGTTAATAAAATCAGTATATGTTACAGTATCATTTGACGTATCCAAATATGATTCCCTATCATAATGGGATAACCATTTTTTCCTATCATCTGCTCTACCTTTATTAAATACCATATCAATATTATCATCACATGTTGTATCATTATATTCAAATTTAACTATTTTTGGATTTTTAAAATATTCTTTGAACTCTTTTCCAGTACTAGTACCCAAACCCTTGTAATATTTTATTGTCCAACCATTTGTATCATTATTCTTTTTCCATTCTTCATATTCACCATCATTATAAAACAACAACATATTACTACCCTTTTTAGCCTTTAATATTGGTGTGTTCATAAAACTAATAAATCCTGGGATTTTAACAAGCGAATTCCATTCAGATTCAAACAAATTAACACCTAATGCCTTTATATGGGATCCATCCAAATCCTGATCTGTCATAAACAATACTCTACCATACCTCAAATCTTTTTTCACATTTTCCTCTGTATATTTTTTTCCACTTTGAAGACCCAAAATCTTTTTAATCTCACTTATCTCTTTATTTTCACAAATCCTCTTTGTATTTTCACCCCTTACATTAAATATCTTCCCCTTCATTGGATAAACACCTAATATATTCCTATCATCTTTTGATAAACCTGATATAATACCTGATTTGGCCGAATCCCCTTCACATAATATCAATGTACATTCGTTTGATTTTACTGAACCAGCATAATTAGCATCTACTAATTTTGGAATTCCTCGAATGGTTTTATTTTTAACACCATCGGTTTTTTTCGCATCTTTATTTGCCTTAACTTGATTCAAAGCACAAGCCAACTCCATAACACCCATTTTTGCAATCTTTTCAATAAAAGCATCACTAACCTTACATGTTGAGCCGAAATTTGATGTTGATGTATTCATATAATCTTTTGTCTGACTATCAAATGATGGATTCACGACGTCACAACGTAGAAACAACATCAATTGTTCCTTAATTGTATTTAGTTTCACATCTATTTTTTTCTTTTTTTTGATATAAGCTGCTATTTTTCTCAATATTTTTCCCATAATATAATCGACATGTTTCCCACCCTTTGATGTATATATACCATTTACAAACGATACTTGGGTGAACTCTTCACTTGGTGCCATACAAACAGCATACTCCCATCTACTATTTGCTTCTTCGTATATTCGCTTTGTATCCTTTTTAGAACCAATATATAAATCTACATATTGCTGAAAATGTTTTATAGGTAACCAATTATTATTATATTTAACTTTAATATTTTTATCTGTAACAGCTGCAACATCAAATGCTCTTCTTTTCAACAACGCAATCATATCTTTAGATAAATTTTCTATCCCCAATCGCTTATAATCAGGTTTAAATTGAATTTTGGTATATGGTTTTGCTTTCTTACATTTTCTTATACTTGGCTTTCCTATCTTATCTAAATTATCATTAAATTCTTGTACATATTTTAATCCTCTAATATGATCTACAGTTTCAACCTTACCCCAAGATGACCAAATTAAAACCAATTTAAATCCAAAACCGTTTTTCCCACCAACAATTTTTTTCTCCGTTTTATCATAATTAGTTGATGTTCTCAGATGACCAAATATCATTTCTGGAATCCATAAATTATATTCTGGATGTATTGCAACATCAATACCATTACCATCATTTACCATAGTAATAACACCTTCATCAGAAACGTCTATGTCTATATGTGTAACCGGGTTATTAACCTTATCACCTTTTTTGATTAAAGAGCTCATTCGAATAACGTGATCACGACAATTAACAATACCCTCATCAAATAATTTATATAAACCTGGAATGTATTTAATATTTTTATTTTTAATTGTATTTGTTTCATCATCATAAATATACGTATTCGTTTCAACGCATTCCATTGAACCAGTATACGTATCTGGATTATCCAAAATATGCTCTTTATCAGTTTTTTTTTGATATTTGTGTGCTAATTTAACATTGCTTTGACTTGAATTCGACATTTTTATATTCATATCTTTCAATAGATATATTTTTTTCAATTTTTTGTTTAATATATTTTAAAATATATTTATTATTATTATATTTTCATTATTATTATATTTTCATTATTATTATATTTTCATTATTCTTACACTACATTGTTCTGCAAAATATGGGACCAAATTATCATTTTTATAATCATCCAAATATTTAATTTCACCAATTTCTGCAGCCAATAACATTCTACAACATATTATACATGGATAATGTGTTATATATGCCGTCGCTCCTTTACAACTTACGCCTCTTTTTGCACAATCGGCTATACAATTCTGCTCTGCGTGTAATGTTGCTTGTTCATGGTTATCTCGAACAATTGATTTATGTTGACACCCCGGTAAGAATCCGTTATAACCCTGACTTATAATGCGATTGTTTTTCACAAATAAACAACCAACTTGCAATCGATCACATGGAGAACGCTCCTTTGTGGCTATTACAATCTTTTTATAGTATTCATCCCATGAAGGTCTTTGTCTTACCACTCCTTTATTTTCCATATTAAATATTTAATTAATATATTTAATATGATATATCTGTTATTTCTTATTCAAAATAGGTGTTTTATAGGGTGATAAATCATTATCTGTTATTAATTTTTTATTCATAATACAATTTTGCAAATATTGTTCTCTTTTTAAATAAACATTTAATCTTTTTGCTATTGCAAATCGTTGTTGGGCATTTTTTTCATATTTTAAATATTGAACTATTAAATCATTACCCTTTTTATATTCATTCAATGCTTCCTCGTAATCGTGATTATGGTCATGATATACAGCACGTTCAAAAATTGTAATCGCTTTTACCATTATATTTTTATGTTCAGAATCTTTCAAATCTACAATAGGGTTAATTGTCATGTATTTTTTCTCTTCTGGTGTTAATTCAATTTGATGAGATCTAGTTGAATTTGTTATATGACGTTTTATTGGATTTGGTCTATATTTAACATAAAAAAAGGTACCGACAATACAACCAATAAACCCAAATACAGATACAATAGATATAGCAATTCCTTCACCAGTCTTATCTTCAAGTGATTTGTTATTATTTTCAATATCACCTTTCCTTTTAATATTATTATTAACTTCCATATTTTCATATTGAATATTTAAAAATGTACTTATATTACCATATTTCATTTTATATTCAGTTAATGTCATATTACATGAAGTACCATAATAGTTTAAATTACAATAACACTCATTGTCTATACATTTCCCATTTTTATTACATTTATTATATTCTATACATTTTCTGTCAATCACATCCGAACAAGTGTTTCCACTATATCCTTTATTGCATACACATATAGGTCTATTATTTTTTATTACACAAATACCCTTATTATTACAACTATTTTTAGTTCCACCATACGAACCCGGACATTCATCACAAAATTCTTTATTTTTTATAAATCCATTTATACATTGATTGCAATTTTCACCAGTATATCCACGATTACAAATACATGCTCCTATTCCCATAAATCCATCATCACAAATACCATATATACCACAATGAGTGCATTTATCACAATTATCACCATAATGGTTCTTCGCACATTTATCACAATTATCACCATCCCACCCCTGATAACAATCACATCCACCATCCCCACGAATACCATCATTACAATTACCATTTATACAATCGCATTTTGAACAATATTCACCCCAATATTTAGACCCATTATAACATTTAATACAAGAATTATTTTCCATAATATATCCCATTTGACATTTATTGCATGTTTCACCAATAAAATTATCATTGCAATTACAGCCAATATTATTTGAATTATTTAAACAAACACCGTTGAAATTACACATTTTATTACACAAACTTATATTTATAATAATTCCATTATATTGGCATATATCACCCATAAAATTATTATTACACTTACATAAACCATTACCATATACAGTGCCAATGCCATCACAATTACCATTATTAGAACATACATAACCATATTTATTTTTTGGACATTCATTACATAAACCATATTTAGTGTCTATTAAACTATATCCCTTTTGATTACATATATACGATAAATTTTTAACACTTACACATTTGTCGTTTAAATTATTATAATATTTATCACATTTATCACAATTACTACCAATATACCCATTTTCACAATTATCACACGTTCCATCATTGTTACATAATCCCTTATCACAATTTTTATTATTACAATATTTAGAACAATTTGTTCCATAAAAATTTTGAACGCATCTATCACAATTTTTCCCTATATATGGTTTATAACATATACAACGTCCATTACCATTGTTGGTATTTGTTCCATTACAAATACCATTTATACAATTATCACATTTAGAACAATTTGAACCCCAAAACCCTTGATCACATGTATCGCATAATACCCCAGACCATCCTTTATTGCATATACATTTTCCTGTACCTATTCTTTTTCCTGAACCATCACAATACCCATTAATACATTCATGGCATTTTATACAGTCTGATCCCCAAAATCCATTATTACAAGTATTTAATTCACATATATATTTATTATTTGTATAACCACACAAAGCATTGTTTTTATAAAATATTAAAAAGAAAGCTGAGGTTAAAAATCCAAATAAAAGACAACAAAAACATAAACAAAGAGAGATTTTAATATTTTTCTTGTGTATTTTATTATTTTCATCCATAATATTTTATCTAATTTTTTTTTTAAACACATTTATTTTAATTTTAATTTTAAATTTTTTCTTTTTATATATTATAATATGAGACACACTAAAGGAACGGATGGTAAATACCACATAACCACTGCTAAGCATGGACACAAAGTTTTTGACCAACTTGAAGGTTCTCGTGCACAAGTATGGCATGGGACTGCATTTCGCACACCAGGTGGATTGAAAAAACACAATTTAATGCAAAATAAACGAGGACGCATTGTTTCTCTTAGAAAACATAAAACGGCAAAAAAGCAAAAGCGCCTTGAAAAAGCCGGTTTTTTCACCAAAAAAGGTCATTTCGGTTTCGTTAAGAAACATAAGAAGACCCATAAGAAGAAACATAAAAAAAAATAAATATTTTTCAAAATAATCAACAAATTATATATTATTAATTAAATAAATATATAATTTAATCCAATTAGCATATATTATCCAATAAGGTATTTTATTGTTCATACCATAAAACTATTGTTCATACCATAAAACTATTGTTCATACCATAAGCTATTTATAAATCCATCTTTTTCTATAAATCCTTCCAATAATATTTCAGTATATTTTTCAAAATATCTTTTGCTTATTATTATTTTATTTTTTATATGTTTTGACTCTTTTATGTAAAAATCATATATATTATGGATTGTTTGCGTATTTAATATTTCCTTTGAATTATATTGCAATTTAAGTAATTCATTTTTAAAATTCATTACATTTTGCTTAATTTCATTTTGCTTATCCCACAAATCGCATTTTATATTTAATATAAATTTATTGTCTTCTATTATTAAATTTCTTTTAAAATGATTTAATATGTTCAATATCAATTCTTCACTCATTCTAAACACTTGCTGATTTTTATCTCGTAACCAAGTTATAAATAACTTTTTAATTTCACTTATTTCATATTCAATATAATGTTCCGTATCAGTTATTGTTTCGTTCCAAAATGATAAAAATGTTGATATTTTAGGCAAACTTATACTTGTTACATCAGTGTATCTTTTATTTGAAGAATCATAATGCAAATTATTATTTAATAACTCTTTTAATGTTTCATTAAATAATATATTTGGTATGTTAATGTTTTGTATATGTTTTTTCCACAAATAATACATATTATCTATATCAATATGGGAGTTTTCACTTTTAATAATAACAGAATCTATAAACTCTTTAACAATATCGGTTTTTGTTTTATTTTTTAAATAATAAATTTGTTTAATTTCCTCATTATGTTCATCATTTTCCAATTCTTTTTTTAAATATTCGTCACTATTCTTATATCTATTTGAATAATGACAAGATACTATTAATAAGTCCAACATATGTTTTATTATATCATTTTTTGATTGTAATAAAGTATTGGCAACACTCATATTTATGTTTAATATTCTACTATTTTTATATTCATGACCATAATATTTATATTTAAAATTGTTAATTATATTTTGCACTCCCAAAAAATTTATCGCCGAACAATTTATCTCATTTAACAAATGTTTTATCTTACTGCTTGTTAATATTATCAAAGATTCATTTTCTTTTTTTTTTAATATATTATCACCCAATATGGTTAAAAAATATTTTGCATATACCTTACTTGTAAAATAATTAGGATATAAATAACCGATCACATTTTGTATTGTCCGTGATTCTGGAATACTATTATGATATAGTTTATTTTTAATTTTTTTCATAATATTATTTTTAATTTTATATTTCCATTGCATTAAATCTTTGTTTTTTGATATTGTTGTTAAAATCCCATGTTGTATATCATCCTCGTTGATAATATTATAATGATTTTGTTGATACTCAAAATAAAAATCACTATTTGCACAATAAAATATATCTTTCGCATTTTTGTTGATATATTTATGAATAAAAATATCATTTATTTGCTTTATTTTTTTATTGTTTTCCTTTCTATTATGATAATTATCTTTGTATGTTGATAATAATGCAGGTAATGTGACTTTTATATAATTTTCCAATTTTTGTATAACATAATCGTCGTTTTCATATTTTTCATACAATCCAATTATTGTTTTTTGAATATCTTCCATATTTAGAATATCATATAAATTTTTTAATATGATATTGTATTGTATTTCTTATTGTATTGTATTTCTTATTGTATTGTATTTCTTATTGTATTCATATTATTAATCCAACCATGTTTTTTTTTCATATTTTGTATCGTTTGAAGTGCTAAAAAACCACATGCATTTGAAGTACCTGCTATAAATAATGACTCTAAAATTGTATATTCACCTGTAATACCAAAATAATCGCCCATAAAATTATTATCAATTGATGTATCTGTCGCAACAGATAATCCAGTTGCACCACCAATAGAAGATGATACACCCAAATAAGATTGAATGTTTGATTTTTCGTCTTTTCTATCAATATCAATTGATGGACAAAGATATTTTGTCATTAATAATCCTGTAAAAAATGTTGCACCACATGTTAAACCAGTCACTGTAGATACAACAGAAAAATCATAAGTATCAAATAAATTAACAGTTGGTTGCCATATACACCCAGAAAGAAATGTCGCACTACCAATGTGAAACGCCTTGTTATATTCTAAATCCATATTTACTTTTCTAAACCGGTTTTTTAATTTAGAATATGTTAAATGCCCTGACATTACGGGTATTGCTTGACAACATCCAGTTATAAAAAAGAAATTATAATCAATGATACTATAGTCTAAATGTTCCGCTATCATAGAACCACCATTCCACCCACAACCAGATAGAAAAACTCTGGAAATAATAATTTCACTTGTTTTGAATGTTCTTTTTAAAAACAAAAACATAGCAAAATTAATTTATATATTTATATATTTATAGATTTTAATTTTAATTGAATAAAAAATTGATTATTTTTTAATTTATTATTTATTATTTATTATTCTAAATTTAAAATGAATTATTATTATAGATTATTAATTATATTTATCCAATTGAGCATTGTTTACGCGCAAATATATGAGCGAATTCCACTATGGGAAGTAGAACATCATATATTGGATTTTGTTCATGACAATTATTTATATAATTGTTATCAACATACTGAAAATGCAAATCCTATAGAAAAAACGAAACTTAAATGCATGAATGATAATATTTTATATGATGTGAATATTAGTATAAAAACGAATACCGTTGAAGACGTTCCCTATATGAGCATTCTAGTTTAAGATCACACTTATTGCATAATTGCCCACAACCCTCTACATATCCTACTCTTTTTTGTACACTATCATTTTTGTTGTAATTAGTTTCTTCATCACATAAAACACAACGATCTTTGGGTATATCTTTAGATTAGTTGTTATTTGTATATACATTTTTTTCACTATAAGAACCGTAAAATTTATTAATAATGCTTGACATTATATATATATATATATTAATAATCTCTTTTAAATATATTTAACAAATATAAAACTATAATAGCATTAACAAATAATGCAAAATGAATATTACTTTATAGACGATATATGGAATATTATAAAATCATATATGATATTCAATATTCATAAAGACGGACATCATTTAAAGGACGATAAATATCATCGTCATTATAACAATATTATTGGATTTTTTAAAAAAAATATTATTTCTTTAGAAAGAGAAATGGGTACACCTTATATGGTACATTCATCCATAAAACACAATTGTAAGTATATTAAATACCTATATCATATCAGACATAAAAATATACGAAAATTAATTATTGAATATGAATTGTTCGATTTTAATTCTTTATTTGTATCTAAGAATGGTTTAAGTGTAGAAAAACAATGGTATAATAACATATATAATAATCATAATATTTATAAAACGTGTCACTGTGATAAATGTCGACGCTTTTCTTTGGTTTCAACATAATTTTCGATTGCCATTTTAGAAAAAATACTCCCGTTTAAATAAAATAATAATGACAAAATTTTATTACTGTAATATAGACCCATTTTTATACCTTCTTCATTTAAACTATCCTTCCATAAAATATAACTTGTAATTATCAAACCTGGGGCACGAACATAATTATTTAAATAAGAATTTATTTTTTTCTCTGTTAATTTATTCATGTGATCATTTTTCATTAAATACAAACATAAATAATTAATACCACCAGGCAATCCAGTACCAAAGAAATACATCATTGAAATACCACGTGTTTGATAAATCATACATAATGGTGTTGCTGCAAACACACTTACAAAATGATGTATATAATCAATTTTACTCATCTTAAAATGAATATAATGATAAATATGAAGAGACACTGCATATGCACCTGCAAATTTATTCTCTATTGGCAATATTGAATTATTCGGATCCTGAAAACAACCTAATGTATCATTTACTGAATAATATACAATTATTCCATTTACAATAGAATGCAATAAAAACCATCTGCCATTATCGTTTATTTGATATAGTACTAAATCAATCATAGAAATTACAGAAAATGCAAAAATATTATATATAATAAAATTTGTTAAAATAGTATAATTCATATATAAAATATATATAAAATTATGCGTTTAAATAAGATCGAAATAATGATTTAAAGATTTTTAACGCATTAATAATATTATGGCTGAATCGAATGTTTTAACAATTAAAACCGTTCAAATAGCTCCATTTAGAACATTAATGACTGCTCTAAAAGATATTTTATTGGAAACCAATATAACATTTAAAAAAGATGGTATTCGTATTATTAATATGGATAAATCCCACACCATTCTTGCACACTTACATTTAAAAGCTGAAAATTTTGAATTCTACGAATGTTTATATGATAAAATTGTTATAGGTGTAAATATGTTTCATTTATTTAAACTTATTAACACAATTGATAATGACGATACATTAACCATTTATATTGAAAAAAGTGATTATTGTGATGGTATTGTACAACATTTAGGATTAAAATTCGAAAATGGTGATATAAAACAATGTAAAACACAAAAACTTAGGTTAATTGAACCTGATGCCGAAGAATTACAAGTTCCTAATGTTTCATTTTCTTCTATTCTAAATCTCCCTTCTTCTGATTTCCAAAAAATTATTAGGGATTTGGCATGCATTTCTGAAAAATTGGAAATAAAATCAGTAGGTAACGAACTAATTTTTAAATGTTCCGGTCAATTTGCTCAAGCTGAAATTCGAAGAACAGAATCAGATGGCAATATGGAATTTATTCAGAAAAAAAATGATTCTTCTATCATTCAAGGCGAATTTTCATTGAAAAATTTGAGTTATTTTATTAAATGTACAAATTTATGTAGTCAAATAGAAATGTATCTCGAAAATGACCTACCTCTTATCATAAAATATAATGTTGCATCATTGGGTGAAATAAAATTATGTTTGGCCCCATTACCCAGTTGCTAAATTAATATAATTTAATTTGAATTATATTAATTGTATAGATTATTGGATTAAATACTGCTAAAATTATTTCTTAATTTAATGTTTAGTTATATGTCGTTTAAATAAACAACCTCTATTTTCCAATCCCTTTATATTTATAATTAATGTTGGGTCTTGATAATTGCAATTAGAAAGCCAGATTTTTAGAATACAAAAGCTTTTTTTTGGTGATATGGTAATACCATTTATATGTTTTATAAAATCGTTGTCGCCTGACAAAGTTTCACCAACCAATGCATATGAAATTTTTTTCCACAATTCCGGTACTAATTTATTACTTATTTTATATGAAAAACATCCACCATTTTTATTATTTTTATCTTCCCATGTTGGATTTATATTCTTTTTCATTATAAATAACATACAATTAACAGTCATTATGTCTGGTATTGTATTTGACAAAGCTATCATTTTTTCCACACATTTAACATCTGAAATTTTCTTGTAGCTTTTTAATGACCAATCTGTGTCGTGTGGTAAATGAGCCCAATACGTCCATTCATTGTTTAAATTGTGATATTTATCACTACTGGTTTCAAAATTTGAAATACTTGACATGTTTTTCAAACCCAACATTATATATAATATATATCAATTTTATTTATATTATTTATTAATATTAATTAATTTTTGTGTTGGTAGCGTTGTTGCTCCAATTCATAGAATACAATTTATATGGTGGTTTAACATATTTCTTTGCTAAATTGCTTATACTTTGGTTGTCACACATATATTCGTCGTCATGTTCCATTTTGTCTTCCATTTTTGTAGCATCACTATCAATAATTTCACATGTTATATTGTGTATTTTATCAGATTTATTTATATAATTTCCAATTACATCTGTTCCATCGTAACAACACATTGCATCCGGGACTTTATAGTCATCATCATTATCATTATCATTATCATTATCATTATCATTGTTTATTATTTTGATATTGTCACCTGATTGTTTCATATCAATCTTTTTTAATTCAATAATAATATCTTTATCATTTATAATTTTATATTCATCTTTAAGTAACAAAATACTTTGATTGTCCCACAATTTAACTTCTGTAATTTTATTATCAATTATTGTAACCGAATAATAAGCACTTATTGGAGTATTATAATACATGTTTAAATACCATTTTAAAAAATAATTATTTAGTATAATATTATTACAAAAATAAAAATTATCATTTAATTTAATTTCATATTGTTTTTTATTATCGTTTATATCAGTATAAAAAATACTTACAAATTTATAAGTCGTTGAATCTGGTTTAAAATTATTAGTAATGAATTCTTTTCCATCACTATAATTAATTTCTATATCATAATTACATGTTTCAATATTATAATTCTTTATCATTTTAAAACTAAATTTATTAACATCTAATCCATAATTCATTAAATATTTTTCGTCAAATTCGTAACCATAATTAATATAAGATACTATATTTTTTTTTTTGAAAATTGGAAGAATATTATATTTATATATTGGATATACATAATAATGGCAATTCCAAAACACTGAAATTAATGTCATATAACTTTTATCTAATATATTGACTATCAATTGGTATATTTTATTTTTAAATGGAATAAATGACATTATAAATTTAACAAATTCATAAAAATTATTGTATGTATTTTCAAACCACATTATTATAATTAAATAAATCATATATTTAAATGATTTATTTAATTTATTTATTTATTTATATCATATTCCTTACCGTTCTTTTCTATATAATGTTCATCATTATTTACCCAATTTTCATGTTGTTTTTTATGATGTTTGTGTTGATTCTCATTTTTCTTATCATGATGATTTTGATGTTTATCATGGTGCTTCTGATGTTTCTTATCATGCTTTTTATAAGAATGATGATTTGATGGTAAGCGACTTTTTTTTTCATTTTTATATCCTGGCGTATAACTTGAGCGTGGATCTCTATATTGTCTATTATTTGGTATAACTATTTTGTAATTTAAATTACCTTTCCCAGGTGATAAACCAAATACATATAATAATAACCCAGATATATATGTCATCATTATAAATGGAATAAACACTATCATCCAAGATACAATCCCTAAACCTTGTATGCATAATATATTTAAAAATAATGTGAATACTACCATAATTGTGAATTTTAATAACGCAGTATTATACATTTTTTTAAAAATATCAATAATTATATGTGTCAAAGAAAATCCTATATATAATATAGCTGGGGGACAAATTGTACTTAACATTTAGATTATATATATATTATAAGAAAATCGCTTTTCCATTTTTAAACTCACCAACAATTTCATCTGGATCACCATCTGCATCCAAATTATATATATCACCATTCATTTTTGAGTCAGTGCAATATTTTTTTCCTTTAATAATAATTTCTTCTACTTCTACTTCATCTTCATCGTCATCTTCCTCTTCCTCTTCCTCTACTTCTTCTTCATCTTCTTCATCTTCTTCATCTTCTTCATCATCCACTTCTTCTTCATCTTCCTCTTCCTCAACTTCTTCTTCATCTTCTTCATCTTCTTCATCATCCACTTCCTCAACTTCTTCTTCATCTTCTTCATCTTCTTCATCATCCACTTCCTCAACTTCTTCTTCATCTTCATCATCTTCTTCATCATCCAATTCTTCAACTTCTTCATCTTCTTCATCTTCTTCATCATCCACTTCTTCTTCATCTTCTTCATCTTCATCATCTTCTTCATCATCCACTTCTTCAACTTCTTCATCTTCTTCATCATCCACTTCTTCTTCATCTTCTTCATCTTCATCTTCTTCATCTTCATCCTCTTCGTCATTATTTGTTGCATCATTTATGTCAGCACTTACACAATTTACTTTATCCATTACTTGAACAGCTTCATCCAAATTTTCTAAGGTTGAATTTGTTTTTGCAAATAAATTCAATTGTTTTACTTGTGGATCACTTTCATCCGCTTGTAATTCCATATAATTCATTTTATTCACTTTATTAATATACATTTTTTCTTGTATATCTACAGCATCTTCATCATCTTCATCATCAGATGAAGAATATATACTATCTATATCATTCATATTTTCATTTGATTCATTATCATTGTCATTGTTCATTTTATCACTTGAGATTTTAACATTTTCATAAATTTCACTTACCTTATTTTCAACATTTTCATTGTATGTAGTATTATCAACTATTTCCAAAGATACTTCATCTGATTTTGTTAAATCATTATTTACTTTATTACCAACTGTAGTATTATGAACGGACAATAATTTATTATATTCTGCCCTTAATGATATCAATTCCTCGTTCTTTTTTCTTAATTCTTCTTGAAGCAAGTCAACCTTCTCCCTCATTGAAATATGCTCAGGTAATTTAGTTAAAAGTTCATTTACGATCTTATATGCAGATTTATTTTTATTGTATTCTTTTATAACGGGGGAAAACGTTTTTGAAATAATATTTTTAAGTAACTCTTGTACTGGTTGCAAGTCAACATTCAATAATTCTTCTTCAAATGTATTTTCCATAATATACTATAAATTAGTTAAAGTTTAAGTTAGTTTTAAAAATATTTTTTATATAAAATATATATTATGGCATTATCTAAAAAATTAACAGATGAAGACAAGGAAATGATATTTTTGGAAAAAAAAATACAAGAAAAAATAGGTATGATAAAACGGCAAACAGACTATGATGAAGAAACAATTATTAATAAACTAAAGGAACATGAATATAATACTGAAACAATTATCAAAGAATTCATGGGAATTCCTTTAAAAAAAAAAGAAATTATATATTCATCTAATAACAAAGGTCGATATTCGGAAATAAGAAGATTTATGGATAACATATATTGTGAGCATAGAAAACGAATTGAACTCAAAAATGAACAAGATAAAAATTTAATTAATAGTGAAAATGCAATACTTAAAAATGATGAAAATGCAATACTTAAAAATGATGAAAATGCAATACTTAAAAATAATTATAATATTGTTGATTCTAGTAGTAATGTTTAATATAATATTTTATTTAACAATAATAATATATTATATGAATTATGAATACAATAATTTATAATTTTAGAAACCAAAATTATTACTTATAATTTCCTTCTTACTTATTTTTTTAGCACTTGCTCTTTTGATTACATATTTAGATGTGTTATTTGATGATATATTTGTGTTTGTCATAAAGTCGTCATTGTCTTGGTGCAATTCGGGTAATACACGTGTAAGTGGTTTATCTACAACCAATAAAAGTCTTTCTTTACTCAATAGTTTTCTATATTCTTGAATAGATAAATTGCCGTAATATTTATCCAATATATACCGTGGGTCAGGAGCAGGTTTTATGTTTTTTTTATAGTCATAAATCTTACAATAAATATTGTTTAGTAAATAATATCTTTCAAATTTCATTGACATGTCAATATTTTCTTTCATTAAGTGTGCAGTTGCACATTCTGGGCTACAGAAACAACCATATACATGATATGAATTATTTAAAAAAAACTTTGGTATATATATTGGTGGACTATCGAATCTTTCCGTACACCAAAAACATGATGATTTTTTATCCGATATATTATTTAAATGTAGGTTTCTTTCCAATAATTTTAATTTCTCATAAATATCTTTGGTATGTGGTGTGTTTTCAACATTATTAGAAATAGCCTTTTTATTTATTTTCTGACATGGTTTATTACACATTGTTTTTATTGAAACATTATTCGTATATCTTGGTTTATTATCTGGATTAGATTTGTGTATAACCTCATAATCTAATTTATTTGTATTATTAAAAGCATACGATTGAACGTTTTCAACATTTGGATTATATTTTAAAACTGATATAGAGTCGTTATTTTGTTCTATATCTTTTAATGAACATTTCAAATGTAATATTACATTTGGTTTTATTTTCTGATTTTTATTTGGTGTAATTAATGTTTTAATAATCTTTCCACCTTTTGGTTTTCTACCCCTTTTCTTTGGTTTTTTAACCAATACAATATTTTCTTCTCCTTCTGGTTTTTTTTTTGGCTTTCTCCCTCGCTTCTTTGGAACCTTAACGATTGTTTCATTATCTTTTTTTGTTTTTTTTCGTGGCATAATATCTTTTTCTTATTGTCTATAAATAAATTTAAGTAAGTTTAATATATTCTTTAATTGTTTTTTTCTAAAAAACATTTTCTACATAAGGATTCGTAATTATTTACACCAATACTACATTGTGACTTTTCACTACTTAATCTATGTGTGAAAATTCCCTTTGTTCCATCCTTGCAATTACTACAAAATGCATGGATTTTTCGGACTTTATCGCATATTGGTATTAAATCTAATATCTGTCCAAATTTTTCTCTCTGGAAATCCCCATCCAACCCACAAATATATATTTGTTTATTATAATTTTCACACATATCTTTCACCCATTCATACAAATCGGTGAAAAATTGGCCCTCATTAATTAATATTACATTGGTGTTTTCGATGGATTTTTTTTTATTTTCATCCTTATTTATATCGTATAAATTTTTAGTAAATGTACATGGTATCATTTTTTTGTCATGTGTTGACATTTTAGTTTCCGAATATCGAGTGTCAAACGAATGATTTATTACCAATGGAATTATATTACAATACAGAGCTTTTTCGTAAATATTAATAAGTGTTGATGTTTTTCCTGAAAACATTGAACCCAATATTATTTCAATATACCCCGTATCTTTATGCACAATCATTTAATAACAATATTAATGATTATTTATGTTGTTATAAAATATATAATTTATAAAAAATAATATTAATAACATATCAATAATAATGATTAATATGGAAAAAAACGACTCTATCCCATGGGTTGAAAAATATAGACCAAAGCATTTTGATGATATTGTATTAAATGAAAATAATAAATCTCTCTTAGAAAATATTTTAAACAATGATTATTTTCCAAATTTACTTTTATATGGTCCACCTGGTACAGGAAAAACAACAACAATAATAAATTTAATTAATAGATATCAGGAAATAAATAATGAAAAATCAAGGGAATTAATTGTTCACTTAAATGCTTCGGACGACAGGGGAATTGATATAATTAGAAATCAAATTAATCAATTTGTTAATAGTAAGACACTATTTACCAAAGGATTAAAATTTATTATTTTAGATGAAGTTGATTATATGACCAAAAATGCTCAAATAGCAATGAAAAATTTATTACAAACATATCAACGCAACGTACGGTTTTTTCTAATTTGTAATTATATTAGTCGAATTGATAACTCGCTTCAAAACGAATTTATCCGATTGCGTTTTAATAATTTACCAAAAGAAAAAACAATTACCTTTTTGCAAAATATAACAGAAAAAGAAAATATTGATATATCGGTTGAAAAATTGTATAAAATACAATTACTATTTAAATCCGATATAAGAAGTATGATTAATTATCTACAATCGAATCAATATAATATTAATAATAATAATATTATCAATAGTGAAATATTTTCACATATTACTTATAAACTTAAAAAAAAGAGTTATAAAATTGATGTACATTCATTTATATATGAATTATCGATCATTTACTCAATTAGTCCAAAAAATATAATCATTAATTATTTTAATTATATTATTCAAGAAGAAGCACCTATTATTTCTAGTGATTTGCTTTATTTTATTGAAAATATTATTCATTGCGATGACATTGATGTGAATTATTTAATTTCTTATTTTATAGAATATATGCACAAATACTATGCTAAATAATAATCATTAAAACGTTTTTCTAACCGGTTATTCCAACTATTAGATGAGAATTTTTTCGGATTATATATATTAACATTTTCACCAAGTTCTTGAATTAAGTTTTGTTGTTTCGTTTTTTGGGGAATATTTATAGGATTGCTTGAAATATTTTTGCCGTTGTTTTTATTTCCTTTTAAAAATGTTTTATCTGCATTTTTCCTTTCCATTTAATATATATTATATATAATATAATATATTATTATAAATAATTGATTTTATACTTAAAGATATTAAGATTATAAAATTAATGCAGTCATTGTGTTTGGATTTAGATACAGCTTGGAGTGATTTTCAAGATAATAATTACACCGAGGCAAATGGTGTACACCAACCCCAAAACAACAATTTAAAAACAAAAATAAAATGTTCCGATTTATATATATCTACAAAAACAAAAATTTCATATTTGAATAATGCAATTGATTTGTACAATGTTTTCTGGAAAATTCCAATTCTCAATTATTATAGTGAATGTGAAGGTATTGTTAAAAAAGAAATGAAGTTTAATAGTTTAACTAAAGATGCACTACATACCACCTTATCTCATGTTAATTCCAAAAATATATATACACAACAATATATTATAAACAGTATTGATAATCCAAATGGAAGAATCAAATTCAAAGATACTAGAAAAATTAGTGTCGGGTTATGTCAAAAAGATTTATTGACATATAGATGTAAAAAAAAAAGCGCATTTTATAACTGTTTTGTAGTTATTATGCGTGTCGTATTACCTGGGAAAAAAAAATTCAAGGAAATGCATGTTAAAGTATTCAATACAGGAAAACTCGAAATTCCGGGTATACAAAAAGATTGTGATTTAATTCATATATTAAAGTTGTTGATTAAAATATTGAAACCATATCAGACATTTGAATCTGAATTGAAATTCTTAAAAGATAAGACGGAAACAGTATTAATAAACTCGAATTTTAGTTGTGGATATTACATTAACAGAGAAAAGTTGTATAATATATTAAAATTTGATTATAAAATAAATAGTAATTATGACCCTTGTTCATATCCTGGAATACAATGTGCGTATTATTATCTTGAAGATAGAGAGGTACAAAATGGTCAACAACCTAATTATGATATAAAAATATATAACAATCATGTTAAAATTTCATTTATGATTTTTAGAACCGGAAGTATATTAATCGTAGGAAAATGTACCGAAAAAGTTCTGTATTCTGCATATGAATTTATTAAAAAGGTTTTAGATGAACAATTTGATACTATATTTGTTTCTATTAATAATACTATAAAAAATAAATCAAAAAAGAAAAAACCAAAAAAGAAAATTATATATGTGAAAAAAAATTAAATATCAAATACTCATAATATCAAATACTCATAATATCAAATACTCATAATATCAAATACTCATAATATCAAATACTCATAATATCAAATACTCATAATATCAAATACTCATAATATCAAATACTCATATTACCATTAATATTATTAATATTAATAGTATTAATAATATATTCATATAAAGTTATGTAGAAAAACACCAATTCATAAATTTAAGTGTCTTGTATTTTTTATATTTTTCACTAAAATTATCAGATGTGATTTTTTTGTTAAACAATTCAATGTCTACGGAATAGTTTTTAATTTTTTTAACAAATTTAACTATTATATTTAATTTTTTAACCAATGTATTTGTATCATCTATAGACATAATTTGTTTTGAAAACATTTCTATCACCGTTAAACGGTTCACATAATCATCATATCCAGGTTTAAAATATAATTCAAATAATTCCCTTGATACAAAATGCAATGAATCATTTGTTAATTTTAATATTGAATATTTATCGTTTTCATCGTAATCATGTTTCGTCACAATTACATTAAATAAATACAAATATATATCTACATTTTTAACCAACATATCAAATTTAATTTGGTCTTCTGAACCGTTTTCCAATTCATACTCTTTCTTACATTCATTGTTAATGTCAAATATTGTTTTTTTATATACAAATAGCGATGCATCTTTCGAATTTAATTTTAAAAAACTATGATTATCATCACCGATTTGCCCAATAAATTCAATATAATAATATAATGCTTTTTGACAATGGTGTTGTGTTATGGAAAGATTTTTTGTATACATTAAAAGCATTTTATATACATGAAATAATACAACCGCTCCATTTTGCACAACATATTTCTTATATTCAATGTTTTTAATAACAGTACTATCTTCAAATTGTGCAATATATTCCTGAATAATTCCTACAAAATTACTAAATAATTCAAGAGATGTTGGTTTTAACGATTTGTTATAATTATTGCTATTTTGAAGATTATTATCCTTTTTTAGAACCAATGAACTCATTTTTGTATATAATATTGCGTTTATATTTTTAATATTTTTTCATATAACTATATAAATTTAAGATGAGTGAAGAAAGTGTATCGAATGAACAAAATTATAGACTACCGTCTGAAACAACGTTAAAACATGCTTGTAAGATGGCAATCGTTGATGATCGCCCCATTATGATGGATTATTGGACCGATTCTTTGGAAAAAAAAGTCTTGATTGGGGTAAGGGAAAATAATGAAAAATTATTGGTTAAAAGTGCAGATGAATATACTAGTCCTATTGCAAAAATTTATAAGGTTGAAACCGAATATTTGATTATGACTGAAAATTCAATTTATCTAGTATCCAATGATATTTCTACTAAACGTATCAACTAAAATATATTAGAAATCGTAATAAAGAATTTTATACAATAATATTTAATGAATAGTATTGTATCACGAATTAAAAAAGAATTAGAAGATTTAAAAAAAAATGCTCCATCAAATTGTTCGGCTGGACCAGATGGAGATGGTGAAGATATATTTAGCTGGCAAGCAACTATTATGGGTCCAAAAGATAGTCCTTATGAAGGGGGCCTTTTTTACTTGAAAATCGATTTTACTAAAGATTATCCCTTTAAACCACCAAAGGTTAAATTTACAACTAAAATATACCATTGTAATATTAGTTCGGGGGGGAGTATTTGCTTGGATATTCTTAAAGATGAATGGTCACCTGCATTAACTATTTCAAAAGTATTGTTAAGTATTTGCTCATTAATGACTGATCCAAATCCCTCTGATCCACTTGTACCGTCTATTGCAGAAGAATATCAAAATAATAAAAAAGAACACGATAGAAAGGCTAAAGAATTTACTCTTTTTTATGCATATTAATTATTAATAATGTATTAATTATTAATAATGTATTAACTATTATAATTAATAATTATTGTTCTAAAATTTTAGCTATGGCTTCGGCCTTTTCAGTTGAAATTTTTGGAGGATATTTAATATTAAACTCTATTATTAAATCACCAATATGATTTCCTCTATTCATGCCCATTTTAGGTAATTTTTTCTTGTAATTAGGTATGATAATATTACCTGATTCATTCTTAATTTTAAATTTCTTATCATTAAAAAAATCAATTTGAAACTCAAACCCACACAATGAATCCTTTAATGAAATATCTTTTTTATAAATCAAATTCAAACCTTCGCGGCGAAATTCACTGTCATTTAATATGTCAATCATTATTTTAACATCACCGACTAGACCATGCTGATTCACATTTCCTCTATCTTTTAAAACAATTATTTCATTATTGTCTATTCCTCTTGGTATATCAATGTATAATACTTCTTTCTCATGTCTTTTCACATTTTCTTCCATTACCCACTTATTAATTTCTATTGGAACCTTTACACCATTATACGATTGTGTTAAGGTTAATTCTAATTTATACTGAATTGGCATTGGTTTTTGTCGCATATTATTTACATTAACACGTCTACCATTATGAAAAATTTGAATATTTGGATTACCCATTCCACCACCCATATTAAACATTCCGTGACCCGGATGTTGATTGTTAAAAAACATTTTAAAAATATCGTCCATACCACCACCACCTGCCATTCCAGGGTGAAACCCTCTCTTAGAATGTTCATATTGTTGCCTTTTTTCTTTTGTATCTATTTTGTCATATGCTTCGTTTATTTGTTTAAACTTCTCCGTAGCAGATTTATTTCCACCGTTTTTATCTGGGTGAAATTTCAATGATAATTTTCGATATGTTTTTTTAATTTCTTCTTGTGAAGCATCCGACTTTACACCTAAAACTTCGTATGGATTCATTTAATTAATATATATAATTAATATTTTAAATGTTATTTTATATATTAATTATATGGACACTTCTATAGTTTTTCATGATAATTATATTCGAAAACATATATTGTCTTTCATAATTAATAAAAGATGTATATCGTGTCATAATATTCTATTAAGAGATAAAGAAATCGATAAAAAACCGTTTTTATATTATAGAAATGATAAATGGAACAGAAACCAAAATAAAAAATGTGAAAAAGTTTGCAATTGGTGTTATTATTATGTATGGGAATATAGGTAGTTTTATTACATTATTTAATAACTTTATTTTTTGCACTTTCCACGCATTCATAACAAAAATATTCCATTGATTCTACTGTACCATAATGGTAACTAATATATGGTTTTTTATCATTTAGATATACTAATCCCATATCACAACTATGACATCGAATTCTTGGGACTTCTCTTAAAAAAGACCAAATAACACTTCTCAAATCATCATTGTTCATAACATTGAATGAAGCACTATCTATATAGGACATATATAAGCATAGTATATAAATAAATATAGTATATAAATAAATATAGTATATAAATAAATATAGTATATAAATAAATATAGTATATAAATATAAACAACATATTTATATGGATTACGACTATCATTCTAAATTATTTGATGAGAAAAATGATGATATACAACACAACACTGATTCTGATACAAATATTAGTACTATAAATGTTTCATATGAAGAAAATTTTAACATATTAAATAATAGATTGGATAATATTGAAATAAATATGCAATTCGTTCAAGATAAAATTGCAACTGTTGAAGTACAACTTGATATTATAATTAAGATACTAAATAAGGATGTTAAACAAAATTGTGAAAAAATGAAAAATCATATTGATTTTGTTGAAAATGTATATGATAATGTTAAAAATCCACTTGGGTATTTATGCAATAAATTAAATTTTTTTGCAAAAGATGATAATTATCAACTTCATGATAATGATAATAATTTGTTATCGTATGACGGTTCTTCGAATGTACAAGGGTCTTCGAATATACAATAAATTATTTGTATGACACTGTTATATATTATTATATAGGATAACTTAAATATTTATTTCAAATAATAATAACATGGAAAAACCATTTCTAACAAAATATCGCCCAAATTATTTTAAAGATTATATAATTAATAAAAATATTATCGACACTATTAAAATATTTTTTGAAATAAATTCTATAAATTTATTACTGATTGGTAACCATTGCACAGGAAAAACCACTATTTTAAATACTATTATTAATGAATATTATTTTAATATCGATCAACAATTAATAAATGATAATTTGTTGCATATAAATAACTTACAAGAACAAGGTATTTCCTATTACAGACAAGAAGTTAAAACTTTTTGTCAAACACCATCAAGTATTCCTAATAAAAAAAAAACAATTATTTTAGACGATATTGATATTATTAACGAACAAAGTCAACAAGTTTTTCGCAATTGTATAGATAAATATCAACATAATGTTAATTTTATTTCTTCTTGTAGTAATATTCAAAAGGTAATCGATAGTATTCAATCTAGAAACCATATTATTAAAATTAAACCAATCACAAGCAAATATATGAAAAAAATATTTAATAACATATGCAAGAATGAAAATTTAATAATTGACAACAAAACAACAAAATTTATTTTAGCAATATCAAATAATTCTATTAGAATAATGATAAATTATTTAGAAAAAATTAAACTTATTAATAAACCAATTAATATTAATTTAGCGTTGGATATTTGTTCAAATATTCGTTTCGATATACTCGAAAAATATACAACATTTTGCTTGAATAAAAATTTAACAAAGGCGGTCCTGCTTATATATAATATATATAATAATGGTTATTCGGTAACCGATATTTTAGATAACTACTTTTTATATTTAAAAAACACAGATATTTTATGTGAAAATAAAAAATATCGATTGATTAAAATTATTTGTAAATATATAGTTATTTTTAACACAAAACATGAAAATGAGATTGAATTGGCACTAATGACAAATAATATTATTAATATTTTAAATAACAGTGTTGATAATTAATATAACAATATACGTAGTATTGTATATTAGTTAAAATATTTATATTTTATATAGAATGTCAAAACAAATATTCAAAAAAAATATACCCAATGAAATATTATTTAATTTTTTAGAGGATATATGTGAAAAAAATAATAAATATTATCTTATTAATAAAGCGTGTTTTAAAAAGGGGCTTTTTGAAAATAACCCAACTGATGAATGTAAAAATAAACTAGAATTATTTTGTAGTACAATAAATGAATATTATCATAATTCAAAAAAATATTATATTACTAGAAAATTAAATTATAGTAGGTTTGTTACTATCATAAGGCAAATTTGTAAAAATAATCATATATTATTCACTTCCAAGATCAAATATGATAAGTCAAATTATGATATTATTTATTATATATATCATCAATAGAATTATATATCATTGGTGGATTATATATCATCAATAGATTTATATATCATTGGTGGATTATATATCATTGGTAAGTTATATATCCATCGGTAGATTATATATCATCAATAGATGATAACATATTTATTAATATTTTTATAATAATATTAATAAATCATAATACATTTAATTATTGACTATTTATTAATAAATACCTAGATATATTTGTATCTGTTTCCAATACCTCTTCTGGTAACAATTTAACAAACCAATTGTATTTATAACGTTTTAATAATTCCTTATTTGGTACGTAAATACCCAAAATATCTTTATCATATATAATTGGATTCATACTCATTAAATTGTCAATATTTACATCTTCACCTTCCTTGGTTTTAAAACCCAACTTCGTACAATCAATTTTTTCTATTAATCCACTATCATACATGGTTTGAAGATATACATTTAACTTGCCACATATATCCATTTCATTTGTCATATCATTATGAATTAGTGCTTCGGAATATGTAAGATAATTCATTAGTATTTCACTATTTTTTTTTGCACCCAAAAACATTGGTGATAACATTTTGTCACCATTTAATGTAGTATTATTTAATATTTCACCACAAAACATGTCGGAAGTACCATTTGATAATGAATGATATGTATCATTAAAATTTTTCTTACATATAAAATTAGCAGGCATGCACATCCCACCATATTTATATATTAATTTTAATATACCCAAACTTACAGCATGTTTCTTTATTGGTTTCGCCATATATGGTAAGTCATTATCAAATTCTTCTTTATTCAATAACTGACCAAATGATTTATCATCTATTAAACAAACATTAAAAGAATCACCACATTTATCTATTATTGATTGTATTGTTAATAACAAGTATGGTTGATTCAAACAATTACTACTTCTTGAATAAAAACTTAACCAATTTCTTGCATTTTTCTCGAAATCAATATATATCCATAAATTGGGTTTTTTATTATTCAAACCACGCATTATATCTTCTTTCTCATTGATAAAATATTTATCAACTAAAGATGCATGTGTTATGTCATTATTATGATTTATCTTTTTATTATATCTCTCATATAATATTCCTATTACTATTGAAATTATTAATAAACAAACACCTATTACTATATCCATATTATATAATATAATAATATAATTTTCATTTATTTTTTAATTGACGTATTGATGCCCACCATATGTCATTCGATTGCTTTATTGCATCATTTTGTTTTATTAAATTATATGCTCGTTTCATATTCTTATTATTATCATTTATATTATTTTGATTCATTTGCATTCTTGATTCTTCCATAGATAACATATTTATTCTCGTACCACGATTAAGCTTCATTCGTTCATATTGTGAATTTGTATCTTTGTTTTTAAAACCCACATTAGAAACTGGCACAACCGTTTCTGTATGTGCCTTTTTCAAATCCTCATATTGTAAATTACTAAATATATCAGAAGAATAATCTTTAACTGTATCTCTTTCCAATCCATAATAATTTGAACCACTATCTATAATGGAAATGTCTTTATGAATAGTTAAACTTTCACTCATTAAACGTTTTTTTTTAGATTCTATTATTGTATTCATCTCATCTTTATTATACTTTTTATCACTTGTATCTTCTATATCTTCATCGCTTTTAAACCAACTACCATATCCATTATCTGATTCACTATCGTGTATTTTCACTTTATTGAATAATTCATTAAACTTTTTATTAAAATTTCCACTCTTGAATAATTTTAATGATTCATCGCTTATACTTTCATCTAAATCTTCCCTTTGCTTTTTTTCACCCAATCGAAACTTATATATTTCAACAATAACATCAAATGCTTTCTTGAAAAATAAAAAATATTTTTTATCCAACCCTGATTTATCTGGGTGCATCTTCAATACAACATGCTTTGCTTTTTTTAAATCATCACCATTATAATTGGATTGAAGAGAGAATAAATTTAAAATATCATCTAATTCATAATTTTCAAGATTTAAATCTATTTCTTCCATATATTATAATATATTTTGAAATTTATGCAAAATATATTACTTAATTCATATACAATGAACTGTTTGTATTATTAATCATTTAAATGTCATATTTTTGAAAAATGCTTTCACACTTTCTTTGTCACTATTAGATAACATAAAATCGGGTGGAAACTCTGTATTACCCTTTTTGTATATCAACATAGATGGAATTGATTGTACCATTCTCTTTGATTTCATATATGCATATACATCAAAGTTTTCATCTACATCGATATCATAACATTTAACCGATTCCGGTAAATTACCACATTCGTTTTTTAATAAATCTTTTATTTTATTACAAGGCACACACCATTCGGCTCCAAATTTTATAAATATATAACTATCGTTGTATTTCAACAATTCTAAATAATCATTTCTTGACAATTCTTCGGGACAAATAAATTCGGGCATTATATTATAATAGGCGCTTTTTTTTTATACTTATTTACAATATTTTTTATCCTTTTTTCTTCTTTTATTGGTTTTAACTGATTGTACCGTTCAATTTTTTCATTTTTTTTAACAACATTTTTTTTAACAACATTTTTCTTCTTCACTTCTAAAGGTTTTAAAAAATCAACATTTCTCTCATTGCTTAAGTATTTTTTCTCCGTTTTTTCAATATCATTTCTATTTAAATTCGGTATAGATGGTAATATTTTTTTATATTTCAAAGATGCTTTCGATAAACCCAATATGATCTTACTTCTTTTTCTCATGTAACCGAATATTTTTGAAAACTCTCCAATATTGCCCCCACGCATTTTCGCCCAGAGTTCACGTTCCTTACATGCAAGCCACCCACTTTCTTCAACATAATCTGTATATTTTTTAAACAATTCTTTTATTTTTGCATCCTTTTTTAAATTATCTTTATTATACAATGCTGATGCATATCGAATACTATCCAACTGATAAAACATTTTTTGTTTTGCACCAATTGTACATATAAATGCAACATAGCAATGTGTTGTAAACATTGGTTTCAATGCAAGAGTTAATAATGTTCGTCTATATGGTATATGATTGGATTTCATATGATGAAGACGAATACACTCTTTTAATGCTAACATATTTAAATTAATCGCAGTCCCTTGCTTTTTGACGTTTTTTTCATTCTTACTTGATGTAACACCACTTTCTTGCCCAGCCATATCAATAAATGTGTATTTTTTCCCAGCATAACATATGATTATAATTGCATGAGAACGAGACGAAACCTCATTCATATTTGTGGCAGCCATCTTTCTGTTTTTTTCTATTATTTTTATTATTTGTTCACGATTTTCAATATTTTTAACAGTTAAATCATTTATTATTAATTTTTTTGTTTTAAACACTCTTAAACGTTTGTTATTATTTAACATATCATACATTTTTTCACAATAAATTTGATATGCAGAAACGGTGATTTTATTGAATTTTTTAAGCGGATTACTCACATCTTTCGTCTTCTTTTTTTCTATTAACTCATCAATAAATAAATTCAACATGTTAAATATAGTATATGTCTTACCACTTCCAGTATATCCAAAAGCAGGATAATAAAAATTTGAATAATCATCATTATTCCTTTTTAAATAATCATATATTTCCTGATTTTTCTCATTATTATTCCATATTTTATTAATATTATAATCAAATTTATTTTTTTGATATGTAAACTTTATATTACAATTATGTTCTGTTTTTGTAACACGTGGTAATGAACCATCTTTAACACGTGCAAATATTTCAATTCCCATATCTATATATATCAAATAAAATATATAGTATAATATAACCTATAACTATTATTTTGTTTGTATAAAATTATTGATTTCATTCTCTAATTCTATAATATCTATTTTGGGGAGCAACACATGCGATTCCCATAAATATTTACAATATGCCCATTCCAATTCACAATTCATTTTATAACATTCATTAAAACGTTCGATTAATAATGTTTCAATATTGTTTGGTATAATATGCAATGCATTTTTTGGCAATACATAGGCTAATTGTGTATATGATGATATTGGATATGGTATTTTTTTTTCAACAAATGTAGTTTCAAAATATGGTATAAAACGACATAAGTCTGTTAATAAAGGTGGATAATGATATTTATATATCCAACGCCAATCATAACATTGGTCTGTATAATAATTATACGTCCATTCTAAACCCTCAATATAATTTATACATATTTGTCTCCGCCTATCATCGTCAATATCAATATTAAACAAAGATGAATAATATCTTTTTTCCCATCCATATTCACCTATATTTATATATTTTTCCTGTTCCCTATTTTGCATTGGTATATTAGTCAATTTTTCAAGCTTATTTTTATAACGACGTTTTTCCATTTTATTTCTCTTATTCATCTCAATTTTTAAATACTCATTTTCATTATCCGCCAAAAATACCACAATTTTTCTTAAATTTTTCCAATTAATTTTATTATTACTACAAATAAGTCTTTCACCGCGACTTGAAATGCAATGTTTATATGCATTAATTATTCGCTGAATACCATCTGTTCTAATATTTAATGCAGGGAAGTGTGGCATAAAATCATTTCCTAAAAAAAAACACATAAATATATAATCATTGATTAATGAATCACCCTTTTTGTATTTATCACTAATTTTTAAATTATCATCAATTATATTTTTCAACTCTCTTATATTCAATACATAATTTTCATTTGGATCAAGTGTTCTATCAATATGTTTTATAAAATGAGGTGTTTCCCTATATAAATATATATTGTTACAATATTTTAGATGACTTAATGATAACATTATTAAATCAGCATCAAGACCATAAACAACTGTCTTAGTTGTTTTATGATACGATTCATTATTCCTTATATATTCGAAAATTTTATGCTCCCCTTCACCCTTTTCATCACTTGCAGTTACTATAATTTTTTCATCACTAAAACGTTCATTAATTTTTTCACCTAACATATTCATAAATGATGTACCTGGTGTTATTTTAACACGATTCCATGTAACATTATTTTCTTTATTCGCAATTTTATTTTCCAATTTATTTAAAAACCATGATTTATACCTGCGATCACGCTGTTGCTTTAATTTTGCAACTGGCGCAACACCGTCAAATGCTATAATCACCTTTTTCTGAGGCGATACAACATCAATATAATACTGCAATTTAATACAAACATTTTCAATAATTTCCGATTCAAATTGTTCATCATTCACATAATTGATATTAGCAATACAATCGTAAATAATTGAATTGCTATCCAAATACAAATTATCAATATCCTTTTTATGTTTAAAGCAATCTTCTAGTTTATATATTATTTTTCGATGATTTTTTACAATATATGAAAAATAACTAGGAATACCCATATATATATATCCTTTTTTTTCCTTTAATCTGATTAAATAAATAATATATTCTTTATTTAGGAATAAATACCGCAATAATTAATTGAGTTTAATTAATTTAATTATAAAATCGTAATTATATATTATGAAAAAAAGCGCAAGTAGTAAATTCGCTAAAAAGGCATATACGAATTTAAAAATGTCAAAATCGACGAAATCGTCGAAATTATCGAAGAAAAATAGTAAAGTAGGTAATATTATGAAAATTAAAATTACAGATTTTATGGAAATAATTAAGAAAACATTTATTAGTCTAAAAAAATACAAGAATCTTGATATTTTTGGTGCAAATGAAATGAATAACGCAATGCAAAAATTGGAAAATATATACATCGAACTAGAAAAATTAAACCAACCGATTGAAAATAAAGTTAAATATGATAAAGAACAATTTATAAATAAATTACAAGAAATAAATAATGATTTGTGTATTCTATTTAAAACATATGGAACACTAAATATGAAAAATTTAATTGATATTTGTTTTGGTAATGAATATATAAATAAAAATATTTCAAAATCCAACAGTGATAAATGGGGACTGATTGAAAAATATTGTCACCCAATAGGATATAAAATAATGGGGTGGAAAAATAACTCCAATGTTACAAAAAAAAATAAAACAATTAAAAAAAATCGAATTATAGAAGATTTTATGATTGTTGAATCATCTGAAAACCTTGATTGTTTTGATTTGGCTAGAACAAGTCGCTCTTTTCAAACCAAGGTATATGGTATAAAAATTGCCTTTCACAATGAAGCAGAAAAAAAAACAATGATTGTTTGTTGTATAATAGATGATATTAATATCAGGTGTATGAATTATCAATTTATAATAAATAAAATGAAAGATATTGAAGACAATAAACCCAAGGATCCTGATTTTTTAACAAAGGCCTTTGTACGCTTTAAAAATTGTTTATCCTTAAAAGAACTACTGGTATATAATAATGAGGAATTGTATAATAGATTCATTGGTTATTTAAACCAAGTTCATTTAATAAAACAACGAACTATTTCCCAAATAGTAAAAGATTTTATTTCAAGTGAATTATATAACCAGCGAACCACATTAATTCAATTGTTATTGAAAGCTGATGAAAATGAATTTCAATATTTATCCTATTTATTATATGATTTGTTGTCTAATGATAACAATGGGACAATCGATACACAAGATCAAACATTACTATTAGATAGTCTTCCTTGGAATGTTAAAAAATATTTTAAGGATGCTATGCAAAAGACTATACAATATACTAAAAATTTGTCAAATATCGATAGTAGTAAGATACCACTAGAACAACAAATTTGTTTATTAAAAGCGAGTGATGCAGTTAAAGAAAAGGCAATGGTTAAATTGAAAGAAATTAAAGCAAAATCTGAAGATTCGGGTTCAAAGGCTCGACAGTTTTTAGAAGCATTACTTAGAATTCCATTTGGAATATACAAAGAAGAAGAAATATTAACAATTATGAATAGCAATAGAAATATTTTCGATGATCTTATAGATAAATTAAATAATACAGAACATAAAGTTACACAATTTCCTATCAAAAAAAACTATACCAGTGTTGAAATGAAGCATTATTTGTCAAAAATAGAAAATAATTATGTCGATGAATTTAAGTCGAAAACAATTAAAAAAATATTTGAAAAAATAACGTCATTTAAAAGAAACGAACTTATTAATGCTGTATTAATTGTGAATACTGTTATTAAGAAAAATAATATTAAAATGACCAAAATTTCACATTCTGGAAAAAAAATGCAATATATGAAAAATAAAATTTTAGAAACCATACAAAATTTTAGCGATAACGAAAAATTTACAAATGACATATGTAATAAATTTAATATTTCACAATGTTTCAATAAATCATTTGATAATTCAAATATTATTGATATTATCCAAAAAAAATCTACCGAAATAAACCATAATATGGAAAAGGTTAATAAATATATTGATTCTATACCCGAAGTATTAAATAAATCAGTATATGGACACGAAAAAGCGAAAAAACAAGTCGAACGAATTATTGGACAATGGATTAATGGTGAAAAAACCGGATATTGTTTTGGGTTTGAGGGGCCTCCTGGTGTAGGCAAGACATCCCTCGCAAAAAACGGTATTGCCAATTGTTTAAAAGATGCCGAAGGTAACTCTAGACCATTTGCTTTTATTGCAATTGGTGGTTCATCAAATGGTAGTACATTGGTTGGACACAATTATACGTATGTTGGTTCCACTTGGGGTAGAATAGTAGATATATTAATGGAAAAAAAATGTATGAACCCTATTATATTTATTGATGAATTAGATAAAGTAAGTCAAACCGAACATGGAAAGGAAATCATAGGTATCTTAACTCATTTAATTGATTCTACTCAAAATGATAGTTTTAACGATAAATATTTTAATGGAATTGGGCTTGATTTATCAAAAGCATTATTTATTTTTTCATATAATGATCCTGGTATTATTGATAGAATATTATTAGATAGAATACATCGTGTGAGATTTAAGCATTTGACATTGAAAGAAAAGATTGTTATAACACACGAATACATACTACCTGAATTATTAACTAAAATGGGATTACTTGATGTAGTTGAATTTTCCAACGAATGCATTGAATATATAATAAATCAATATACAAGAGAACCGGGGGTGAGAAAACTCAAAGAAGTTTTATTCGAAATCGTTGGTGAAATTAATATACAAACATTAAAAAATTCCAATAAAAATGTTAGTTTACCGATTCAAATATCAAATGATGAAATCAAATTATTATATCTAAAAGATAGACGGCCAGTTATGTATAAAAAAATTCATAAGAAACCTGTTGTAGGCACTATTAATGGTCTATGGGCAAATGCTTTAGGGTTAGGTGGTATTATCCCAATTGAAACCAAATTTAATCCTGGTGACAAATTTTTGGATATGAAATTAACCGGGTTACAAGGCGATGTTATGAAAGAAAGTATGAATGTAGCTAAATCGCTTGCATGGTCTTTATTAACAAACAAAGAGCAAACAGCATTATCAAAACGAGTGAAAAAGAACTTTACACAATCCATACACGTTCATTGTCCTGAAGGTGCAGTCCCAAAAGATGGTCCAAGTGCAGGGACAGCGATAACAGTTACAATGTATAGTTTGTTCTCTGGAAACAAAATAAAAAACAATATTGCTATAACTGGAGAAATTAATTTAAATGGATGTGTAACCGCTATAGGTGGTCTTGATTTAAAAATATTAGGCGGTATTAGAGCCGGAGTTGATACATTTATATACCCAAAGGAAAATCACAAAGAGTTCACCGATTTTTGGGATATATATAAAGACGATAAAGTGGTTGAAAATATAACATTTCATGAAGTTGAATCTATTCATGATGTGTTAAAATTAGTATTCGTATAATAATATTATTTTTCTATATTATTATATATGGCAATTAAATTAACATTTACAAATTTATTCCAATTTTTTTCAGCATTAGCACCATTTTTATTAAGTTTTTTTTTAATTATGATGTCTATATTTAATAATAATTTAAAAGGTATTATTTACTTTTTGGGATTGATACTTACAAGTATTATAAATATATTCATAATGAATTTGTTTAAACAACCTTATCCGATTAATTCACCACCAAATTGTAATTTGTTTGATATACCGATTTTAAACAATTATAACAGTCCAGCTATTAATAGTGTTATTATAGCATTTACAATGGCATATTTATTAATACCAATGATACAGTATAACAACACAAATTACATGATTGTTGGTTCTATTATTGGGATATTTGTTATTGATGCAATATCAAAAATATCAATTGGTTGTCAAGATATTATAAGTGTGATACTTGGTGGTATTGTTGGGTTTGTTTTAGGAACATTATGGTATACTATTTTTAAAGTAACAGGTAATAAATCATTATTGTTTTTTGAAGAACTTGTTGGAAATACAATGACATGTAAGAAACCAGCAAAACAAAACTTCAAATGTTCTGTTTATAAAAATGGAAAAATTATTAAAAATCTATAAATTGAATTTATTAATATTATTTTTAAAATAATTAGTATATTCTGATATAAAATTAATTTTTTTCTTACTTAAAAACATATAATTTGCTGCATATTTAATATTATATAATATCACACGAAAATTGTATAATACACTGGTAGTTATTTTATTTTCATATATTTTATCATATTCATTAATAGATAGTGTTTGTTTTCCATCTCTCTTATTATTGTAATCGTGAAACTTATACATGTATAATTTTAATTGTGTTTTTGTTTTTATATTATCAATATTGTTTCGTTTTAAATATTCCATAGCATGGTTTCTACATGTAGAACATGGTATTAAATTGCATATTGTGTTTATAAATGATTTTAATTTATTTATAGTATTATAATCATTTTCATTTTTAACCTTATAAATTACGGTATGGAAGAATATCCATGTATATCTACCCCATGTGGTTTTTTTAACCATTTTTATAAATTACATAAAGACAAAAATAATATAATATAAATGAATAATTATATTATTGAAGGTAATATAGATTTCTTTGCTGAATTAGAAAAAGATTTTGATAATGATGAAAATGATATTAATAATACTAAACTATGTTTATTGACAAAAGAAAGGTTATCTAAATTTAACATAACGTTAAAATGCGGACATACATTCAATTATGTACCACTTTATCAAGAAATATCAATACAGAAAAATAAAAAAATAAATTATAAAGATATTATTCGATTAAAGAAACATCAATTTAAATGCCCATATTGTAGAAATATAGAAAATAAATTAATTCCATATGTTGATTTTCCAAATGTACTTAAAATATCAGGTGTAAATAGTAATAAAGCTATTACAAACAAAATTTTTCAATGTAATTATCAACTTCGTTCCGGGAAAAGAAAAGGAGAAAAGTGTGCGGCTTGTGTATCAAATCATTTAAATTATGTTGATGAACAATATTTTTGTAATAAACATTATAAAATTTATTGTAAGAATAAAGATAAAGATAAAGATAATGGTGGTGTAAAATGCATCGCAATTTTAAAATCAGGAAAAAGAAAGGGACAACACTGTAATTGCTCTAAAATATTCAAAGATAGTATGTGTAAAAGGCATTTCAATGCCAGCTTAAAGGCGAATTTCAAAAAATGATCAAAAACGTAAAAAAAAAAGTTTTTTTTTTTTGAAAAAATATATCTTACAGCATAATACATGTGGTGTTTTGATTTTTGTAAATTTTTTTTTTTTTTTTTTTTTTTTT
>Ga0209664_1000142_pt1 | contig 56081 bp, 55 predicted proteins | sample SaaInlV_150m_DNA_FD_184668 | JGI IMG/M metagenome (GOLD analysis project Ga0209664, IMG submission 184668) | Marine microbial communities from expanding oxygen minimum zones in the Saanich Inlet - Saanich Inlet SI073_LV_135m_DNA (SPAdes) (version 2) | ecosystem: Environmental > Aquatic > Marine... | reverse complement strand
ACTATTCTCCAGAAGAAATAAATAAGCGATCATTTAAATATCGTCTCAATGCCATTTCATCCATATCCAAATGGATGAATCGACCATTTTCTGAAGCAGCTACTTTTCCTCTTTCTTCAGAAACGACCAAAACGATAGCATCGCCTTCTTCTGTTAAACCTAAGGCGGCTCGATGTCGCGTTCCCATTTCTGGGTCAATCATGGTGCTTTCAGTTAAGGGCAAAATGCTTCCCGCTGATTCAATTAAGGTATTTCGGATAATGACTGCGCCATCATGCAAAGGAGCAGTAGGATTAAAAATACTAACCAATAAAGGTGCGGATATTTCTGCCTTCATCAAAACACCAGATTCTTTGTAAGCACGGAGTCCTGTTTCTCTTTGGATGACAATTAATGCGCCCCATTTTTTTTCAACCAATTGAAAACACGCCTCAACAATCGCTTCCAATGAACGGGGAGAGCCTACACGAAATATCGTTCTAAAAAAGCGTGTTTGGCCTACATAAATAAGCAATCTTCGAATTTCAGGCTGAAATAAAATAACGAAGGCCACAACCCAAACTGTTTGAAATTGGTTCACTAACCAAGACATTGCGCTGAGGCCAAACGTATTAAAAACAAAAGATGAAATGAGCAAAATAATTAATCCAATTAACATCTGTCCAGCTCTTGTGTCTTTAAAATACTGGTACACTTTATAAAAAATCCAAGAAACCAAAAGTAAATCAATGGCATCAATAATCGTAATGGACAAAAACCCAATTTTGAACAATGTCATTTTAGGCCGCCTCGGTAATTTTATCTGAAATGGTGGCGACACGCTTCATAGCTTTTACATCATGAACGCGAAATAAACGAGCACCATTGAGGATCCCAGCAGTCACAGCTGCGGCTGTTCCTTCCTCTCTTTGGTTCGGCGGCAGATTAAGCGTTTCTCCTATAAATGCTTTACGACTAGGCCCTAACAAAACGGGGAAACCCAAATCACAAATTTTCCCTAAGTGATTCAATAATTTGAAATTATCGTCCACCGTTTTACCAAATCCAATGCCTGGATCTAAAATAATTTTATCTCGTGAAATGCCAGCAGTAATAGCGGCATCAACGCGGTCAGAAAGGAATTGAATTATTTCTTCCATCACATTTTTATAATGAGGATTTTTCTGCATATTTTGAGGCGTGCCTTTGATATGCATGATAATAATCGGGACATTCCATTTTGCTATGGTGATCATCATATTTTGATCAAAAGTAAGACCCGAAATATCATTGACAATATCCGCGCCCGCTTGAAGTGCTTTGTCCGCTACTTGTGATTTTGTCGTATCGATTGAAATAAGCCCATCCGTTTTTTCTCTAAGAGATTCAATGACGGGAATGACCCGAGATAATTCTTCTTCTAAATAAACTGGCGTTGCGTTGGGGCGAGTGCTTTCTCCCCCAATATCCAAAATATCTGCACCATCTTGAATTAATTGCATTCCGTGAGAAACGGCTTTATCCCTTGATAAAAATAGTCCTCCATCACTAAATGAATCTGGTGTGACATTTACAATCCCCATGATTAAGGTTTGGCGTTTCGTGTTTCCACACCATTGATGAAATGCCTCTATTTTCGGGGAGTTCATTATTCAGATTTTATATTATTTTCTGTCTCAGATTTTTTTTCGTTAGGCTTAATTGAACGTGGTTTTTTATCTTGAGGCTTTCGTCTCTTTTTTTTCTTTACTGGCGTGCCATTCAAAGGTCTAGTCAGTGTTTTTCCTTCAAGAATTTTCGCAATATCATCAGAAGATATGGTTTCATATTTCAACAGTTCTTTAGCCATTCTTTCCAATATTTCCACATTATCTTTCAAAACAGTTTGGGCTTGTTTCTGCGCCTTTCGAACGATTCTTGACACTTCTTCATCAATCATACGCGCTGTTACTTCACTATAATCTCGATGAGATTGAATTTCTCTTCCAAGGAAAATCTCCTCATCCTTTTTCCCAAATGTCATAGGGCCTAACAAATCGCTCATCCCCCACTCGGTCACCATTTTACGAGCGATATTACTTGCTTGCTCAATATCATTCCCAGCGCCCGTCGTCATTTCATTAAATATGAGAACTTCTGCCGCACGGCCACCCAACAAAATACCTAAGCGACCTTCAATATATTTACGCGTATATCCATGTCTTTCATCGATAGGGACTTGTAGGGTTAATCCCAGTGCACGTCCTCGAGGAATAATGGTCACTTTATGCACCGGGTCCGCTCCCTCAGTTTTTGCCGCCACTAGAGCGTGACCCGCTTCATGATAAGCGGTCACTTCTTTTTCTTCATCAGTTAGAACCATACTGCGTCGCTGGACACCCATCATGACTTTATCTTTTGCATCTTCAAAATCATCCATATCAACTGATTTTTTCTTCTTCCTCGCAGCAAGCAACGCCGCTTCATTGACGATATTTTCAAGATCGGCACCAACCATTCCAGGGGTTCCTTTTGCCAATAGTTCTAAATTTACCCGTCGATGATTAACGACAATTTTTTTCACATGTATTTTAAGAATATCCAATCGGCCTTTAAAATCCGGCGCGTCAACCACAATTTGTCTATCAAAACGTCCTGGCCTTAAAAGCGCTTTATCCAAAACGTCTGGACGATTTGTTGCCGCAATTACAACCACATTTTGCTCATTATCAAATCCATCCATTTCGACTAAAAGTGCATTTAGCGTCTGCTCTCTTTCATCGTGTCCACCCCCAATACCAGCACCACGTTGACGACCAACTGCATCCAATTCATCAATAAAAATAATACAAGGCTCACTCTTTTTCGCTTGTTCAAATAAGTCACGCACACGAGATGCCCCAACCCCAACAAACATTTCTACAAAATCTGCCCCACTTAAACTGTAAAAAGGCACAGATGCTTCTCCTGCAATTGCACGGGCAAGTAAAGTTTTACCCGTACCGGGAGCCCCAACCAATAGAGCTCCTTTTGGCGCTTTAGCCCCTAATTTTTGAAATCGTTTCGGACTCTTCAAAAAATCAATTACTTCTTTCAATTCTTCTTTTGCTTCAACACATCCCGCCACGTCTTTAAAAGTCACCCGCCGTTTTTCTGTTGTCCACAAAGATGCTCGACTTTTGCCAAAATTAAAAATACCTTTAACACCACCAGCGCCACCTTGCATTCTACGAAGCATAAAAATCCAGAATCCGATTAATAATAACCATGGAAACATATTGAGTAAATAGCCTGTCCAATCTAAAGTCTCTTCTTTAAAACTATACTCCATATCTGTTTTATCCCACTCATCCATCACTTCCCTATCAATAAAAGGAAGCATGAGAACAATGTGTGAAACATTTGGAATCTCTCCCGCTGGTGTGATAATACTCTGTGGCGCTTTTAGTTCTGCATGGAATTCTCGACCAATAATAGTCGCTTCCCCAATCGCACCTTCCGTTAACATTTCTCGATATTGGAAATAATCAATTTCAATTTCTGCGCGGGATGAGTCTGAAAATTGACCTGATAGAAATAAAGCAAGCGCTAAAATTGCCATCCAAACCATAGATGTTTTTCCGGCTCTTTGCCATTGAAATTGATCTTTGGAGGGTTTACCCTTTTTTGGATTTGGCAATTTGTTGCGATTTGATTTTTTCTTATTTGTCTGTTGGTTCTTATTCATAAATATTTTTTACTATCCGTTCCAATTATTGTTCCAAACGGTATATTCCTTTCAAATGTCTTAATTTTTGGTCATAATCCAGCCCATAGCCTACGACGAATTCAGGCGGAATTTCAAACCCTACAAAATCTATTTTAAAGTTTAAATTAGCAATGGTTGGCTTCAATAAAAATGAAGCAACACTAAGTGAGGCTGGGTTAGAAGCTAAAAATCTATCTCTCAAAAACTTTATGGTTAAACCTGAATCAATGATATCTTCTACTAATATAACATGTCGATTTGTGATATCAGCCGAAACATCTTTTAATAAATGTACAGTACCTGTCGATTCAGTGCCAGAATAACTCTGTACTTTGATAAAATCCATTTCACAATTAATTGTAATCGCACGCATCAAATCAGCGAGAAAAACAAAACTTCCATTTAACACGCCAATTAGGATGGGAATTTCTCCTTTAAATTTTTCAGAAATTTCCTCACCTAAAGTATCAATACGGTTTTGTATTCTTTCTGCTGAGATAAGTTCAGTTAATTGATTTCCATGAAGTTCCATTTTTTATTTCCAATTAAATTGTAGGGATACTGCTTTTTTTGTTGATGATTTGATACGAGCCTTATGGCTGATTTGTCGTCCACAAACCCAAATTATATTATCATCAGCTGTCATCACACACTGAGTCTCTTTCTCAAATTGATCTACTTTTCGCTTGCCCAAAAAATCACTCATTTTTTGTGTGCCCATCATGCCCAATGGTTGAAATCGATCTCCAAAAATCCAAGGCCTAATCTTTAAGGCTTTCCCCTTTATTGCTTTCGCATCAATAAATTCTAAATTTGAATTGTGTTTTTTGACTGGAATGGTTTCCAATGGTTTAATCTGAACAGAAAATGATTTATTATCAACTTTCTCGCCAAGAGAAATATCGATTGCATTTAACGCGATATGTTTTTTTATTCGAATTTTCAACTGTAAGCGATTGTCCAATATCTGTGCTCCATTTGGTAAATTTAAAATAGCACCCGTTTTGTCCTTACTCAAAAACAATTCCAAATCGACCCAATGATGCTTTCGCCACATTATCTCATTATTTTGAGCTAAATGTCGAATGATCATGGATTGAGCTAATAATGGAAATTTGCCCAAGGACTTTTTATCCAATATGACAAAATCTGAATCACAGTCAATATCCAACTGAGATATGCTATTTTGAATAAAAAAATCTAAGGTTTCATTGTGTTTTGAAAATAGTTGAGCAGAAGTTTGAAACTGACTCACCAAATCTGGCGTAAGCGTTTTTAGTGGTTCTACTACTTTTGCGCGCAAATAATTTCGAGGATGATGTAAATCTAAATTTGTCTCATCTTCTCGGAAGGCTATATGATTTTCCTTTGCATAAGCATAAATTTCTTTCTTTGAAAAAGATAAAAATGGACGGATAATTTGTCCTTGTTTTTTCCCAATGCCATTTAATCCAAGTGGTCCTGCCCCCTGACTCAAATGCATGAGCATGGTTTCGATTTGGTCATCTCCATGGTGAGCGGTCGCGATCCAATCTCCATCAATATCTCGAAGTATCTCTTGCAAAAAAGTATATCGTTTCCTTCTTCCCCAAGCTTCCACACTTTCTCCAGTTGGTTTATGATCAGGATTTAAGGCTAAAGTGAAAAGTTGAATTTTGTGATCTAAACATATTTTTTCTACTAAATTTTGATCTAAATCTGATGCTTCCCGAAGATGATGATTGATATGAGCGCAAGAAACTTTGATATTCAATTCATCTTTCATTTGATTTAAAACATCAAACAATACCATAGAATCCACACCACCTGAGAGAGCAAGGAGAATATGAGAATCCGTTAGATTGAAATCAGAGTGCGACCAATCGTTGCGACATTTTGCTATGAATAAGTGAGATTCCATTTTCTTAAAATTGCGAAACAACTTCTGTCACTTCTTTCCCAGATGACATAATGTAAAAATGAATACAGGGGACATTGGCTTCAACCAATTCTTGGCATTGCGCTAAAGCCCAATCTCTACCTGCTCGCACAATATCTTCTTTGGACTGACCTTTAATTTGTTTTGCCAATGCCTCAGGAACATCCACATAAAAATTAGCTGGAATGGTCCTGAGATGAAAATCGCGTGTCAAAATTTTTAAACCTGGGATGATAGGAATATCAATACCTGCACTTCGACACTTTTCTACAAAAGTAAAGTAAGCTTGATTGTCATAAAACATTTGAGTTACAATATAGTCAGCACCTTTATCCACTTTTTGCTTAAGATATTCAATATCTGCATCCAAATTTGGTGATTCAAAATGTTTCTCCGGATATCCTGCTATACCTACACAAAAGTTTGTTGCATACGCTTCTTGGAGTTCTTCTAAATATTCCCCACGATTTAGGGTTTGGATTTGTTCCACCAAGTCTGATGCGTATTTATTTCTTGGCCTTTTATCTTGCTTCGGAATTTTTCGTAAATCATCTCCTCGGACAGCCAAAACATTATCAATGCCCAAATAATTGAGTTCAATTAACGCATCTTCTGTTTCTTCTTTTGTAAATCCATTACACAAGATATGAGGAACGGTTTCGATATTATATCTATTTTTAATCGCGGCACTGAGCCCAATCGTCCCCGGGCGTTTTCTTCGGATATGCCTTTTGAGAGAACCATCGTCAAATTCATCATAATACACTTCTGCTGATCTGGAAGTTAAATCAATAAAAGGTGGCTCATATGGAGCTAATAAATCTACTAACTCAAAAATTTCATCAATCCGTCCTCCTCTCTTGAGAGGTAAAATTTCGTAGCTAAATAAGGTTTTATTCGCTTTTTCTAAATAATCTATAACTTTCATAAGGAGTAATTTACACTTTCAATTATTTTAAATAAGGATTTTCTAACTTTTCAACGGCTAAGGTTGTATCTGGGCCATGTCCTGGATGAAGAATAAAAGTATCAGGGATTTCTAAAACTAGTTTTTTCAATGAGCTATGCAAAGTTTCAAAATCGCCACCAGGCAAATCGGTTCTGCCGATAGATCTATGAAATAAAGTATCTCCAGTAAAAACATGACCATCAATAATAAGACAAGTACCACCAGGTGTATGCCCTGGTGTTTTGAATAATCCAATTTGTATTTTACCAAAAGACAATTCTTCTTCATCTCCAAACCAAAAATCCACCTTGGGAACAGCTTGAGGAGACAAACCATAAAACTGCCTCGAAATATTGAAATTTTCCAATATATCAGATTCGTCTTGGTGCAAATAAAACGGAATTTGATAATGATCTTTTAATGAATCAACAGCCCCAATATGATCCAAATGGGCATGCGTATTCACGATTGCGATTGGCTTTAAATTGTGTGTCTCGATTTCTTGGATGATTTTTTCCGAGTCATCTCCCGGATCTATGATGATACAGTTCGGATCAGAATCGTTCCACGCTAAAAAAGCATTTTCTTGAAAGGGTCCCGTAACAAGGGATAAAACGTGAGTGTTCAAATGATATCAAAAAACAAATGAGACAAACACTGAGTTTTATCTTTATAAGAATGAGGATATAACAACCATTCTGCCGCAGAAATACTGGAAAAAATGGAATTTCCATCCTGTGGGGTAAAACAAAATCCTGAAACCTCATGATCATTCCTCACGGTTAATGACGGTTCAACCACTACCGATTGATTCATAATCCGACCATAATGTCCATGGTCACGACCAAAAGAAAAAACCGTGCTTGTCATATCTTTTCTCGTCATAGAAACAAATGGATTTTTATGCAATTTCTCTTTGACTTGCTCTAGAGTAATCGGCTCTTTCACTTGAAGATTAAACCATAATACGTGCATATATTGGCTATTTACTTTCATGGCAGAAGAAAATAAATCTAAGTCCAAGCCCATGGTATTAAATAAACCTGCTGCATCTTCAGCATGATGAGAACCATGAAAATCATGAGGATGTGTCCCCACTTGAGGTGCGGGGATAAAACTTCCCGCTTGAGAGATATCATTTGCCCGACGAATACACACATATTTTCCTGCAACAAGATTTTCAGGGTCATCGTGCATTGCAATGGTATTGGTAACACACGCAATATTATGTGTATTACACGAAACGATTTGGAGAAATTTATCTGTCGATTTCAATGCTGAATCATTAATCCCACGAGCATATTTTTTACCGAAACCATCTTCACTGCCTTGGGCTAAAAATCCGCGGACAGTATCAGCAAATTTTTCATAATACTTTGCCTTATTTGCGTGACCAATACCACGAGGCGTGCAATCAATAACAACAGATGAGCGTTTAATCGCTTCTTCCGTTTCAAGATCTGGATCCATATTGAGTTTTTTAAAATCTTTCATTAATGGTTCATCTACCGATAAACGAGCACCACGACGAATTAAATCGATGACTTTTGACCGATCTCGTCTTAGGGCACTGTTTTTATGAAAACTCACTTCATCAATGCCCAACTGTTCTTTATAATCACATAGCAAACCAATTAGCGGCTCACCAATTGTACCTGTTCCGATAACGTGGACTATTTTTCTTTCCAAAACTTACTCCTTATATTAATCTTTTATAGATTCCATTTTTTGCCAGTGCTTTTCCTGTTTCACCTGCATGATAAACCAAATAATGATACTTCCCAAAACCAAAGTATATGCAGATAAAAAATAGCCTAAAAATTGATAGTTCATTCGGATAAAGCCTCATTTTTTAATGATAATACATGACTTCTATAGCGAATCATCAGCACATAAATAATCGTAAACACAAACAAAGAGAATAAAAATGGATAGAGATATTCTGGCGCTTGTTTGTTCATTTCTACTTGTGGATGAGATTGAAACTCCGGTAACCAAAACTTCACCGAAATGAAAATAATTGGCACATCTGCAAACGCAATAATCCCTAAAGCGGCTGCATATCGAGAAACTCGTTCCGGATGTCCTCCGTATGCCCTAAGCATAAAATATCCCACAAAAATTAAAAAGAGAATAAGGGTTGTGGTTAGGCGCGGTTCCCAAGTCCAAGCTTGTCCCCAAATGGGTTTGGCCCAAATGGGACCCGTCACCAATACGAGTGCGGTAAACAGCGTGCCAACTTCAGCGGAAGCTAAACCTAGATTGTCCCACTTTTGATCTTTTTTCCACAAGAAAAGAATCCCCGCAATCATGACAATAAAATAAGCTAAAAATCCTGTCCAAGCAGAAGGCACATGAAAATAAAAAATACGTTGAGCCCATTGCTGTTCTGGGTGAATAGGCGTAACAAAAATGATTAGATATAAATCAATAAGCATCAGCACGGATGCAAGTCCCAACCATAGTTGGTTTTTTCTTTGACTAAAAAATGACATTATTCCTCTGTGATATGATCAAATAGTGTATATCCAATCAGGGCGAAAATTACTATAAACGTTCCCATAATCCGAAGCCATAATTGCCATTCTTCATACGGTTGATGATTTAAGATGCCAATGCTCGCTTTTACCGCTGCAATCAAAACAGGCGAAACCAAAGGAAACATTAGAATCGGCAACAAAACGGCGGACATTTTGGCGCGCATGGCCAATCCAGAAACTAAACTCCCTCCGACCATAATCCCCAAATCACCCAAAAGAATGATGCCCCACAAACTCCATAAATTCACATCCAACTCTAATTGCAAAAAAAGAACAAATGGAATCGCCACAGCCAATTCAGTAATCAATAAAAAAGCGGTTCCACTAATCCATTTTGATAAAAAGATGAGACCCCTATCTACCGGCGCTGTTAGCATCAAACTGTATGCATCAAAATCTTTTTCGTACGCAAAAGAGCGCTGAAGTCCCAAAACCGAAATAAATAGAATCATAATCCAAAATAATCCCGGAGCAAAAGAATTCATCAAATCTGGTGAAACATTAAAAGCAAATGCAAAGGTCAAAATCACCGTTACCCCAAAAGTGAGCATGGAAATCACTATTTCCTTCGAACGAAGCTCCAGTAATAAGTCCTTTTTCAATAATTTGACTAACATTAGACCATCAATCCATCGTAATAAGCTTGAATGTCAACGGCATGATTTTTCGTCCGGCTATCTAATCCAATTACGCCTTCATGAATGACCAAAATACGAGAGCAATTTTCAATAGCCCAAGCCATATCATGCACCACCATCATGATAGATTTCTCAGATGATTTCCATCCATCAATCATTTTTTCTGCCAAACTTCTACCTTGCGTATCTAAACCGGTAAATGGCTCATCGATTAGGAGAATCGTCCAAGGGATCACATCGCACAAAGCCAACTTTAATCGCTGAAGCATACCTTGGGAATAAATTTTAATCGCATCATCTGCTTGGCTAGAAAGTTGCACTTTTGCTAATGCGTCAAGAATCGTTGTTTCGCTCACATCTATATTTCTCAAAGATAGGGCTAAAGATAGATTCTCAACTGCGGATAAACTGGGATACAATCCAGGTGCATGACCAATATAAAAGAGTTTTTTTCTTGGATGTATATTGCCAGATGCTACAGATGATTCCCCAACTTTCACCGTGCCTTTATCCAGAGAAGCAATGCCAGAAATTATTCTAAAAAGGGTTGATTTCCCTGCACCATTTTTCCCCAAAACACCGACGACTTCCCCCAATTGAACTGAGAAAGAAACTGATTTGAGAACAGGTCTATAAAAATATGTTTTTCGAATATCTGAAACAAATAACATGGCGTTCTTTCCTTATTTCAACAAGATCATCTTGTTGGATTTTGTAAAGTATTTCACCGTTTCTTGGGATTTTGCTGTAAGCGTATAAAGATAAACACCTGAAGATACAGAATTTCCGTTTTTATCTTTACCATTCCAAATAGTATGATGCGTTCCTGCTGTGATATTTTGGTTCAATAGTTCCGTTACCACTCTCCCCGATAAATCAAATACCGTTAATTTTACATAGCTGTTTTCAGGAATATCAATCTTTATGTTTGTAATCGGATTAAAGGGATTGGGATAAGCACTAAAAAGAGCATATTCTTTTGGAATCATTTCTGTCGCAGTTTTCGCTCTTTCAATTACAGGGACATAAGTTAGCGTAAAGGCTGACGCTTCTCCTTCTTGATCTATCCAATCAGTCGCAGTAACATAATATGCATAGGTAGTATTCCCTCTGATTGCAAAATCAATTAAATAATTTTGATTCCAGGCCCAAATAGGTTCAAAAGTCATTGTCCGAGTATTTGGATTGCTTGAACGACATCCTGTCTCTATTTCTATTCTGTTTCTTGATAATCCTATTACTTCACCTGAAAGATTTGGACAATCTTTTCCTAAGATAAATGGATCGTCCATGAGTTCTCTTCTCTCTCCTAAAGGTTCATGATTGTTCCCTTCATGACATTGGATACAATTTCCTTCATTCTCAGCACGATATATTGTATAATAAGATAAATCTGTTATGGGTAATTCATCCCATGATAGCTCAACAGCTGAAGACACATTATGACAATTTTGACAGGCTGGCTCTGATAGAAATGCTGAACTTAAATTCTCAGGAGCTTGTGGAGGTGCATCATAATAATAAGCACCCATGTCTGCTTGAGTTCCATCTGGGTCTAAGGGGCTGTCTGGATCGCCCGCATCTATACAGGGGCTATTTTCTGTTAAATGCCTATTGCTATCTAAAAGAGGGTCAACAGAAACATCTGTTTCTGTTGGATAAATATTGCAATAGTTTAGCTCATTTCCCCATATATCATTAAAGCCACCAGGCAATACAAATGGGTTTTCTTCACAATTTGTTGGAAGAAACGTTGATGTAATTCCTCTTTCACAATTGATAATGATATTATTCTTTACTTCGACGTCAGGGCTATAAAGAGCAATTCCCATTGTTTGATTCGGATTACCCACAATTGTATTATTTATAATGCGATTAGTTGAATATGAGTTGATGGATGTTATAATCGAAGCCATTCCATAAGAATCCTGAGAGAAAACATTTCTGCTTACTCTAATAGTAGCAGTTCCATCTGCCATAACCCCAATTGAACAATTATTAAAATCATTATTATTTATATCAGCAATCGTAATACCATGGGGACTATATACTCGTATTCCAAATGAATTACGAAATGAATTATTTGATACAGTAAAAATGCTTCGAGATAACTCTAACCCTGTCCCGCAATTTTCAAATTGACAACTGAATATAGATGCAGGCTCCACATTATCCATTTTAATAGCAATTTCTGCATCTTTAAGTATGATGTGTGATGGATTCCAATAACTACTTGGCATTACTTCTATTCCAGCCCATCTTTCATCAGCCACGCCTTCTAATGTTATTGGGGCTTCTGCTGTAGCCTGAAAATCCAGTTCTCCTTCAACAATGATTTTAAAACCAGATGCAAATTGTATTGAAGTACCTGATTGAATAGATAGTGTTGTTCCTTGTTCGATCGTTAACGTATAATTTGGAAGCTCGGAAACAGATGAATAGACAGGAGTCACTTCTGCATTGGCATCCTTAAAAACCACATCTGTTTCCAAATCATAGGAGGGTGTATTAATGCCATTTCCGTAATCTATACCTTCATGGGGTGCCCAATGGGAAAAAATAAATATGTCATTTTGCCCTATTTCCCCTATGGCTGGTGCTTTTATTCGGTAGATGGGGGCGGTGGAATTTGGGTTATTAATTTGACCTTGATTCAAAAACACCTGAAGGTTCCCATTTTCATCAATCTGATCGCTTAAAGGTCGAAACGCATCGGGCTGAATCCAATCGCTCGGGTCTGCCTCAGGATTCTCTAAATACCAGGGGTCATGGAGGTGCGTTTCTACAGGGTAATCAGATGTTACAGATATCTGAAACTTGTTTTGAAAAAATGCCGTAACAGGGAAATTGTTGACACCTCCGGGTATATTAATGTTTTCCCACTTAATCAAGTAACTCTTATTAGTATTCCAGTTATGGTGATGAAGTTCGTCTATCTCATAATTGAACGTTCTCGCTGTATAACTGTGTTCTATACTTATAGGTATCTCTTCATCATCCAATGAGTTCACTATTATCTCTGTACCAGTTTCTAATTCTTTTAATGCTAACGTATCTTCCAACAGTTCATCTGTTTCAAAGTTTCTGTTTGTGAGGGTAGCGGTTACCTCTACACCAATCGCATCCCAGAAGTTCTCATTGAGCAAACTTGTTCCTGAGTTATATCCACCTGTACTGGTGCACCCACCATCTGTATGGACACCGACCGCTTTTCCACTATTTTCTCTAATTATTGGACTTCCGGAGTTTGCACCTTGGGTGTCTACCACATAATTGAGTCTTGTACCTGATAAGGAATAAAAATCACCTGATTCGGTCTGCTGGGTTTGACTACCCTCATCTCTCGGAGAATCGTTGCTACCATAATCAGGCGACGGACCATCAACACCATAGCCTGTTATACGAATTACTTCATTATCATCAAATATATCGGTCCTTTCTAATTCAAAATATGCGTCCTGCGCATTTAAGGGTTGTAACCCCGTGGTCGGATTATCGAATACGTTAAATACTAACCAATCAATCCCTGGTGGTTCACCATATACGTAATTGTGGTGTTCATAGTCGCCGATAATATACTGATCATCTACGCCAGGGTGTTGAATCGTACCATCGCCCAAAGAAGATGGCACATTAAACTGAATAATCTCTTCTGAAAAATTGCCACTAAAATAATGGCAATGACCTGCTGATATGAGCAATCCATTGTGTGCAATCCAAGCGGTGCATCCAACTGGAACCATTCTCGCTACTGCATTATCATCCGAAGAAACTCTATCGTCCTCGCCACATATTGTTCTGGAAAGTTGGGCAGATTGGTCACTGAGCCTATCCCCAACTAACAGTTTTTCCAGTACCATTTGAATATTTGTATCATATTTGTGAACAAATAGTTCTACCAACAATTCATCACCGTTGAAAAATATGGATGTATTTCTCCAACTGGTTAAGGTTTCAGAATTATGTTCCTGCACAACATTATCATAAAGGGATGTTATCTTCACATAACTCTCGTTACCCAAATTTAAATTGCCAAAATATAGACGCAAGAATGGTGCTTCCGATTCTCCAATCTCTACAGAATATACTACAGAGTAATCTTCCATACTTGACGGATCCCCATTGAACAATGGCGAAGTAATATTCTGGTCTTTGAAGTGGTAGTGTGTTTCGGCCTCCTGCATAAATGCTGGCTGCCAGGGTAGCAAAATAGCCAAACATATAAATATTGTGTTTCTCATTGTTATTCCTCCATTTTTTTCTATTTGTGTCTGCCCAAAACCACAATCCCTTTGCCTAAAGTAATGTACCCAACCATTGTTATGCTGTTAGCCTCATAGTCGAAGTTGTTTGATACACACTCCGATAAAAAATAAGTATTAACACTATGGTCAACATACCAACTGCCACCATTAAAGTGCAGATATGAAAACCCATTTGCTATAAAATGAATATCATTAGTATTTGCTACAATTATTTTTTGAAAACCAAATCCACTTAACCCGCCAGTATTTTCAGGTGGAATAATCGTAGATTCTCTTGTCAAGTAGTTAAATTTCCAAAATCCACCGGTTCTGTTAAAATATACGGTATCTCCATATACATAACAGGCATAAACTCCACCGGTGGATTCATTATTAGGCCAGGTTGTGTGATATGAATAAAGGGTCTGCCATTCATTATCTATAAGTTCTAACGCAACAGTCTGCCCTGCATTTTCCCCTGAAATGGTAAACCCAGTTGCAAATACAAACTCTCCATCACCAGAGCCATGAATGTTCTTTAAATTTACATTCGTCCCACTTTCCATCTGTACAAACTCAGTTCCATCATAATGAACAATGCTACCCCTTCTTCCAACAAAATACATATTGGATGATGACGTGCCCCATATTGCGTTAATAGTAGGTTGTCCTGGGTGTTCCCCGTTTGAAGGCATGAACATATAGTATTCATCGCCATTCCATTGAATCGGTAAACCCCCTTGTCCAAACCAAATATCATTCTCATCAAAATAATAGATGCAACTAACAGGAATAACATACCCTCCTGGTTGCATTACTTTTCTGAATTCCCATTCATTTCCATCCCAATGAGCGGCGTTATAATTTAGATGCCCCTCATAATTCAGGGTAGAATCATCAATGGATAATGCACCCACCACCCAAATATCATTCTCGTCAACAATCCATACATCATTCAAATAACTTCCGTATTCTCCCAATGTATCTATCTCCCACGTAAAGTTATGGCTGGTGGTATCCATGGTCGTTACATTAAGCGTATTGCTTTCTCCAACGCGTTTTGTTCCATTCATCCAATAGCCTTTGTAAGTGTAGGCTGTATTTGGATTAAGCCCTGTGTCTTTTATAAGTGTATTCGATTGAATGGATAAAGTTTTCACGACCGAATCATTTCGGCTGAGTTCAAAAGTAAAAAAACTTAATGAATCCTCCGGACTTACATTTAGGTTTATACTGGTAACGCCCGCAGAGTGAAGAGATAAGGTTAAATCTGTGTTTTGTTCATTCTCTTTGTTAAAAAGGAAGCAGGCGGAAAATAAGAGTAAGAACGGGAAGGTTTTCTTCATTTCATAGATTGTAATTTTTATAAAAAGATCCAGATTTTAATAAAGCTATTTTCCCTTGCTCTTCATTCTTTCTAGCAAAGATGAAATGTCTCGCTTTAAAGCATTCCGTTGTTCCTTATAATCTTTTTCATCCATATTCCCCACTTCAAAATCCATTTCCAATTCTTTAATTTGGTCCATGAGCATCATCTTTTGTCTCAATAATGCTTGTGAAACATCTTCATCCGCAGGCCTAAGCACCGTCTCTTTCATCAATGGCTGAATCACATACCACGCAGAAGCAACAAAGATAATAAAGATTAGGATTGTGTCATTCCACGTCATACAATTCTCCTTTTGGCAGGCCACATGGCAATGACCGTTCCAATAACTAATAGATAAGAGCCAATCCAAACCCACTGCACCAGTGGATTAATCATAATTTTGAAATAGCCCACATTATTCTCAGGATCAACGCCAGTAAAAATAGAGTAAATATCACGAACAAGCGTGGAGTAAATATCTAATTCACTATGAGGTTGCCGTTTATCTGGATTGGGATCACGATGGAAATAAATGCGTTTTTCTGGATGCAAATCTGTGACAAATTTTCCATCCTCTTTTTGATACACATTTAAATCTGCAATATAAGCATAGTGATTGGGTCGTTCTTCCTGGCTAATTTTCAGTAACTCAACTTCATAATTTCCAACCGTTTCTCGATTTCCTGCTTTTAATCCCCATTCATTTTCAATATCAAATGCGTGACCGCTAAAGCCCACAAACATCAAAACGATACCAAGATGCGTAATATATCCGCCATAACGGCTACGGTTCTTTTGGATGAGTCGAATAAAAGCAGTAAAAACAGATTCTTCAAATTTTCCTGTCCGGGCACTAATTCCACGCCAAAATTCTATCAGAATTGTCGTTGCTACAAAACTGGCTAAAGATAAAGCGACCAGAGAATTACCACGGACATTTAATGCAAATAAAACGCCCCCAGTAAGCAATGCCACAATAATTGGACTGGTAAAATTCTTAATTAAACTCTCTTTGCTCGTATTCCGCCACGCCAACAAAGGACCAACTCCTGTCAAAAATAATAATATCAAGCCAATAGGAATATTGATTTGATTAAAAAATGGAGCTCCCACCGTAATTTTTGTCCCCCGAACTGCTTCTGATATCACTGGGAAGATTGTGCCCCAAAACACTGCGAAGCATAAAACCACAAAAACCACATTATTGAAAAGAAATCCACTCTCTCTCGACGTAAATGACTCCAAACGTTTTTCTGATTTGAAGTCCGCTCTTCTGTAATAAAGGAGCCCAAAACTGACAATCATGATGATGAAAACGAAGCTCAAAAAGAGAGGCCCCAATCCACTTGCTGTAAAAGAATGCACCGAAGACATTACGCCGGACCGCGTGAGGAAAGTTCCAAATATGCACAGCGTGAAGGTGACGATAATCAAAATCATATTCCAGATTTTGAGCATATTCTTTTTTTCTTGAATGATAATAGAATGGACAAATGCGGTTCCCGTCAGCCAAGGCATAAAGGATGCATTCTCCACAGGATCCCAAGCCCAGTATCCGCCCCAACCTAATTCTAAATACGCCCACCATCCACCAAGGATAATGCCAATACCTAAAAAGAGCCAGGTCACTAAAGTCCAACGCCGAACAGTTTTAATCCACAGAGAGCTCGCATCTCTTTTAATAAGCGCTGCCAAGGCAAATGCAAAAGGAATGGTAAATCCAACATAACCCAAATACAACATGGGTGGATGAATGGCCATAGTGGGATTTTGCAACAAGGGATTTAGTCCGTTTCCGTTCATAATCACAAAATCAGCATTGGTAGGTTCAAATGGATTCGTAACAAAATTTGTCATGGCGAGGAAAAATAATTGAACAATAGTGGTAACAAAAATAACCCAGGGCATAAGTGACAGATGCTTATCTTTGTTTTGTAAAACAGCAACCATTGCATAGACAGAAAGGATCGCCAGCCAAAAAAGCATGGACCCAGATTGTCCCGCCCATAAAGCAGTAATTTTATACATAAATGGCGTTTCATTGCTAGTATAGTGCGCCACATAATCTAAGTCAAAATTTCCTGCAATCAATTCATTGGTCAATACGCCCGTTGCGAGTAAACTTAATCCCGACGTTACAAGAGAAAGCCTTTGCCCTGTTCGATATAAACGAAAATCATCGTTACGAATATAAAACCCTATGACAAATAAAGTAAGAATCCCAAACGCTAAAGAAAGATTTAGAGAGATTGCGCCTGTTAAAGGAATCATATTTCGACCTCATCCATATTATAATCTGACTCATCACGTAAATCGCCTTCATAACGAGAAGCACATTTGGTTTGTAGCATATCCGCTTGAAAAATGCCAGCCGTATAAATCCCTTCCACAATCACTTCTGCCCCATCCTTAAATAAATCAGGGCGGGTTTTTCCATAGTGAACTTTGACGGCCTCATCCCCTTGCTCAAGCATAAAATGGACATCAAGCAAATTGTCTTCAGAGATTCGGATGGATTCATCCTGAATTAGTCCACCCAATCGGACACGTTCATTTTCATAATCGTCCAAATCATCGACGGAAATAAACTCAACCATGGATTGATTGCCTTCGCCAGACGAATTTGATACCCAGTAAATCCATAAGACAAAGACCACAACAATGCCCGATATGGCTAGGATAAATTTATTTTTTGAATTCATTATTGACTCCTTTTTTCGTCATTAAATAATTTTTTAAAAAACGGCTGTTTCTTGCCATTCTCCAAATTCTTTTTTCATCGCATCTACAATTTCGCCAAGGGTCGCATCTGCCTTTGCCGCTTCTACAATAAGGGGAACGAGGTTCTCTGTTCCAACGCACGCTTTTTGTATTTTGTCCAACGAAGATTGAACTGCACCAGAGTCCCGATTCTCTTTTAAGGTTTGTAGGGCTTTGGTTTGTTTTTGTTCCGCTTCAGCACCAATTTCTAAAATCGGAATATCTATGGCTTCATTTTGATTTACAAAAGTATTTACGCCAACCACAATCCGTTCTTTTTTGTCAATTTTTTCTTGATAATCTGAAGCTGCTTTTGCAATTTCTCTTTGAAAATACCCCTTTTCTATGGCAGAAATTACACCACCCAATTCATCAATTTGATGAAAATAATCCTCTGCTTTCTCTTCAATTTTATTCGTTAAATCCTCAATAAACCAAGATCCACCTAAAGGATCCACCACATTTGCAACGCCAGTTTCAAAAGCAATAAGCTGTTGGGTTCGCAACGCGATTTCTGCGGCTTTTTCGCTGGGAAGCGCCAGCGTTTCATCCATGGAATTTGTATGGAGACTTTGGGTTCCTCCCAAAACAGCAGCTAACCCTTGAAAGCCCGTTCGGGCGATATTGATTTCTGGTTGTTGCGCCGTAAGACTACATCCTGCCGTTTGTGTATGGAATCTTAACTTCCAAGAACGTTCACTTTTCGCGCCATATTTATGTTTCATTCGTTTTGCCCAAATTCTACGCGCTGCTCGAAACTTTGCAATTTCTTCAAAGAAATCTAAGTGTGAGTTAAAAAAGAAAGAAAGTCGAGGAGCAAAATCATCCACATTCAATCCCGCTTCTATCCCGTGCTCCACATAAGAAAATCCATCGGCTAAAGTAAAAGCCAATTCTTGCGCTGCGGTGGATCCTGCTTCACGAATATGATAACCGCTAATGGAAATTGTATTGAATTGTGGCATGTGTTCCGTGCAAAAAGAGAGCATATCGGTAATGATTCGCATGGAAGGTTTTGGCGGATAAATCCATTCTTTTTGCGCAATGAATTCTTTGAGAATATCATTTTGCATGGTGCCTCGAAGCTGATCTAATGGCACGTTTTGCTTCTCCGCTGTCGCAATATAAAAAGCGAGTAAAATAATAGCTGGACCGTTGATGGTTTGAGAAACAGAGATATCGCCCAAATTAATCCCATCAAATAATGATTCCATATCTTTTAAGGCTGAAACATTCACGCCACATTTCCCCACTTCCCCTTCAGAAAATGGATGATCTGGATCATAGCCCATTAAGGTGGGCATATCAAATGCAACGGACAAGCCCGTTTGCCCTTTGCTTAAAAGTAAATGGTAGCGATTATTTGTATCCTCTGGCGTGCCAAATCCAGCAAATTGACGCATAGTCCAAAGGCGTCCTCGATATAAATTTGGGTGAACACCTCGCGTGTAAGGGAATTGTCCAGGAAAGCCTAAATCATTTACATAGTCTTCATTGGGGCTTTCAGGGAAATAGCATATATCTACTTTCTCCCCACTTAAGGTTTCAAAATTAGCTGATCGATGACCCAATTTTTGAACAGATTTTTTCCACTGCTTTTTATTTTCTTCAAACAAATTCAATTGTTTCATATTCGTTTTTTTCATGTATCTGTGTCCATTGATTAAAGTAGTTAAAATCTATAAATAAGATTTAGAACCTATTTTGAATCCGATAATTGCATACGAATGGTTTCCATCATTTTTGTTGCGGTCAATCCCACAAGATCCAACAATTCATCTCTCGAGCCATGTTCAATAAATTCATCTGGTAATCCAATACGTTTCAATGAACCTTGATAATTATTTTCCAATAACCACGAAGCAACGCCGTCACCAAATCCGCCAGTTATACTACCTTCTTCAATCGTAATTACTTTCGAAAATTTAGACACAATCGATGCGAGATATTGAGTATCCATGGGCTTAATAAAGCGACAATTCACTACTTCACATTGAATGCCTTCTTTTGCTAATGTTTTTCCAATCTCCAAAGCGGTATAAACCAAGGGTCCAACGGCAAGTAGGGCTATATCTGAACCACGGCTCATCACTTCCCAAGAACCGATAGGCAATAATTCCGCTTGCCCATTTTCATCAAATTCAACAGACGAATTTTTGGGATAGCGGATCGAAAAGGGTTTCTTCGATTGATTTAAAGCGGTATAAAGTAAATGTCGAAACTCATTCCCATTTTTCGGCGCACTCACAACCATATCTTGAATACACCGCATATAAGCAATATCCAAAGTGCCATGGTGGGTTGGCCCATCTTCGCCCACGAGTCCAGAACGATCTAAACAGAAAATTGCAGGTAAATGTTGCGTCGCGATGTCATGCACCATATGATCAAAAGCTCTCTTCAGAAATGAAGAATATATGGCCAAAATGGGACGCACTTTTTCTGTCAATAGACCGCCCGCAAATGTAACCGCATGTCCCTCCGCAATCCCCACATCATAATAACGATCAGGAAATTCTTTTGCATAAGGAACCAGTCCCGTTCCTTCCCGCATGGCCGCGGTGATGCAAACCGTTTCATTTTGATTCCGTGCCACCTCGCAAGCTAAATATCCAAAAACAGATTGAAATGAAGGGGCGCTTACTGGCTTTTCTTCTTTAACTGGCTCATTTTTTTCACTGGGCTTCACTCCATGGAAATTCACAGGATCATTTTCAGCTTTACTTAGGCCTTTTCCTTTTTTGGTTAAAACATGAAGCAGAATCGGTGTTTTAATGTCTTTGATATTATTTAACGTATGTACGACTTCGTCTAAATTATGTCCATCAATCGGCCCCATATATCGGAAACCTAATTCATCAAATAAAATGCCTGGCACCAAAAGACTTTTAATACTTTCTTCAATTTTTCGGATGACCGATCTTGATATCTTTTTTCCATACGGTAATTTTCCAGTAATATTCCATATTTCATCTCGGATTCGGTTATAAACAGGATTGGTCACAATTCGAGTCAAATAATGATGCATGGCACCCACATTGGGTGAGATTGACATTTCGTTGTCATTCAAAATCACAAGCAATTGTTTTCGAAGATGTCCTGCGTTATTAATTCCTTCAAATGCTAAACCGCCTGACATTGATCCATCGCCAATAATAGAGGCAACTCGGAAATTATCCCCATTATGATCTCTAGCAACCGCAATACCTAAACCAGCCGAAATGGATGTGGAAGCATGCCCCGCACCAAAAACATCATATTCACTTTCATTGCGTTTTAAAAATCCACTCAAACCTTTAAATTGACGAATGGTGGGAAATTGCTCAAGTCGACCTGTCAATAATTTATGCGCGTATGCTTGATGCCCCACATCCCAGACAATTTTATCCTTTGGCGCCTCAAAAATATAATGCAAAGCCACTGTCAATTCGATAACACCTAATGTAGGTGCAAGGTGCCCACCCGTTTGTGTAATTGTTTCAATAATATGTTGGCGCAATTCATCACAAATTGTATGAAGTTCGTCCAGATTTAATTCTTTTAAATCTGCAGGTGACTGGATAGTTTTCAATAATTTAGCTGACATTTTTTTCCTGAATTGCTTTGTGAAAATTTTGACTTTTTGGCTGGAATAAAATTTCATGAAATAAGGAAACTTTATTTAACTCGGGATGAAAATTAATGCCAATATGATGACCCTCCATAACCGCCACAGGAGCGCCATTCCATTCTGCTAAAATTTTAACATCGTCACCCACTTTTTCAATTTTTGGTGCACGAATCATTGTCGCTGGTATAGCATGAATTGTATCTTTCCAATGCATTTGTATTAATTCTGTGGATGATTGTATTTGCCGTCCGTACGCATTACGATTCACTTGAATATCCAATAGTCCTAATGGATTTATGCGTTGATCTAAAACAGATTTTGCCATCATAATAAGTCCGGCGCATGTGCCTAAAATCGGATATGTTTTTCCAAAGGATTGAATAGATGAAACGAAATTATCACTTTCCATTAAAATGGAGAGGGTTGTGGATTCTCCACCTGGAATCACCAAACCTTCGACTCGCTCTAAACAGTCTTGGGTTCTGACCGAAATAGATTCAAGCCCCAATTCAGCCAGCAATTGATGATGCTTTTCAAAATCACCTTGCAGCGCTAATACACCGATTTTCTTCACTACCAGCCACGCTCCTGCAATCTTTCTCCCTCGGGTATCTCTGACATGTCTAATCCTTTCATGGCACTTTTCAATCCAGTGGAAGCTTCCGCCACTTTTTTCGCATCTTGGTAATGCGTCGTTGCTTTAACCACTGCTTTTGCTCGCGTTTCTGGATCATCACTTTTAAAAATCCCAGATCCAACAAAAACAGATTCTGCGCCTAATTGCATCATCAAGGATGCATCCGCTGGCGTTGCAATTCCGCCTGCCGCAAAATTAGGCACAGGAAGTTTGCCCAGTTTTGCCACTGTTTCTACTAAAGGAAAAGGGGCACCCATTTCTTTTGCTTCTGCCATAAGCTCTTCGTTGCTTAAAATGGTCAATCGCTTCATTTCCCCTTGAATAGTGCGCATGTGCCGAACCGCTTCAACGATATTTCCTGAACCCGCTTCTCCCTTGGTTCGTATCATAGCGGCTCCTTCTCCGATGCGTCGAAGGGCTTCGCCTAAATTGCGCGCGCCACATACAAATGGAATTTTGGAATCATGTTTCCAAATATGATTATGCTCATCCGCTGGCGTTAAGACTTCACTCTCATCAATAAAATCCACTTCTAATGTTTCAAGGATTTGAGACTCAGCAAAGTGGCCTATCCGACATTTTGCCATCACGGGGATTGAAACATTTTTTTGAATATCAATAATCATTTGAGGATCACTCATGCGCGCAATCCCTCCATCTTCTCGAATATCAGACGGAATTCTTTCCAATGCCATCACAGCACAAGCTCCTGCCGATTCTGCAATTTTGGCTTGCTCTGTATTGGTTACATCCATGATGACGCCACCTTTTAGCATTTCGGCTAATCCAACTTTTAAATCAAATGTGTTTTTAGTCATATAATACTTCCTCTTTATTTATGTTCCCTATTTTTCTAATTTTTTCTGTAACACTCGTTATAATAGAATCTGGCGTTGATGCTCCGGCGGAGATTCCCACAACTTCCACTTCTTTAAACCAATCTATATTGAGGTCTTTTGCACAAGTAACCTGATAAGATTTTGAATTCCTTTCCAAAGCCAATTGTGTCAATCGTTTCGAATTTGCACTGGTAAAAGATCCGATGACAATCATAAGATCACATTTTTCTGCTAAAGCTTTTATTTGCTCATGATTTCGTCGCGTAGGATAACAAATCGTATTGACAAATCTCAAATCAAATACTTTTGTCATTAAAACCTTTATAATATCTTGAACGTTCTCAATCATTTGAGTGGACTGGGTAACCACACCGGCACTTTTCATTTTCTTTAATTCTTTTGCTTCTTCAATATTTGAAATAATAATTGGATAATCAACTTGAGCCGCGATACCGATAACCTCATCATGACCGTGGTCACCGATGATGATGGTCTGTCGTCCTTCTTTTTCAAGCTGTTTTATTTCTTCATGAATTTCAGTCACAAGTGGACAGGTTGCGTCAACAATATTTAATTTTTCTTCATCTGCTTTACTCCAAATCTCTGGCGTAGTTCCATGTGCGCGGAATAATACAGGCCTATCTTTTGGCACTTGCTCCAAGGTTTCTACTACTTTTGCTCCGACTTTTTCCAAATCTTCCACCACGGTTTCGTTATGCACAATATGGCCCAACATATAAACTTCTCCATGATTTTCAGATTCCCGATAAGCCACTTTTACTGCTTCTCGCACACCAAAACAATAGCCCGCATCTTTTGCTAAAATTATTTTCATGCGTTTGATGATGCCTCTTCTTCAATAGATTGCATTGCTATTTTTATTCCTTTTTCTACGACACGATCCAACCTATCATACACAACAGCACCGGCTGCCAATCGATGACCGCCACCGCCCATTGATTTTGCAATGCCATTAACACTAAATTTTCCTTTACCACGAAGATTGATTCTGCAAGATTTAGTGTCCTGTTCAAAAATCATCATCGCCACTTGCACGCCTTTGATGGTTCGAATAAAATCTGTAAAACCATCTACATCTGATTTTTCAGCTTTCGCATTTTCTAGCATTTTTTGCGTAAGAATAAACCACGCAAACGTTCCATCCAATTCGTAATGGACATCACTGAGTATTTGACCTAATAAGGCCATGCGTTGTTTTGAACTATTCTCATAAATTCGTTGATAAATCTCAGATGTATTTACGCCAACTTTTATGGATTCAATTGCAATTTGGTGACATTTTTCATCCGTATTGCTATGACGAAAGCATCCCGTATCGGTCATAACTGCTGTATAAATCCCTGTTAACATTTCTCGGTTAAACGAAGTTTTCATGTTTGCTAATAAAAAATCAAAAACCATACACCCCGTCGCGGCCGCACTTAAATCAACATAATGATAATGGAATCCATTTTTTTCAGGATGAGGATGATGATCAATATTCATAATCTTTATTTGATTTTTTGTGATTTCTTCAGCAACAGAACGACAGCGAGAAAAATCACCTACATCAAAAATAAGCGCTAAATCAACAGACTTAATCCAATCGCTATGCTTATGAGTATCATAAGTTTCGAAAACACCGGATGTATTTAAATAATCGTATTCTACTGGAAGTTTGGACGTATTAATAATCTTAAAGTCTTGGCCGCTATTTTTAAAATATGAAGCCATGGCTAATTCTGAACCCAAGCCGTCTCCATCGGGATTTTCGTGAGTAGAAAGAAGAATTCGATTTGCCGATGATATAATCTCACCAGCCACTCGCCAATCAATGTTTGCTTTAGATTGATTCATTATTTTTGATGCTTCCACTCTGCTTCTTTAAGTTTATTCCCTGTGACATGAAATCGCGCCATCACAAATAAATAGTCGGACAATCTATTTAAATATATCCCCAAACACTCTCTGAAGTTGAGGTCTTCCTCTAAAGCGAATAAGGATAATTCTGCTGTACGGCAAGCTGTTCTCGCAAGATGTATTCTTGCTGATAATTCGTCTGCTCCAGGCAAAATAAATTCTTTTAATGGGGGAAGACTTAGGTTCATTTTTTTGATTTCAGACTCAATTTCCAGAATACGATCTTTTTGAAAAATAGGCTTTGCCTTACTGGCTAAAGATAATTCACCACTCAAATCAAAAACATCATTTTGCGCTAATCTTAAGCTGTCAAATATATTTCCAGATTGGGTTTCTAGACTGGCGTGCCCCAATCTTGCATTTAACTCATCTAACAGTCCAATGGTTTTAATATGTGGACTGTTTTTTGAGACTCTTTTTCCATCGCCTAAAGAAGTCATCCCTTTGTCGCCACCTTTTGTTGTGACTTTGCTCAGTCGCATTTTAGAAAAAGAGATACGAAGTTAAGAGATATAAAGGGAATAAAATCGGCAAGGCATACTTAAAGAAATATCCAAAGAAACTGGGCATTTCAATATCAGAGGCTTCAGAAATAGATTTGACCATAAAATTAGGCGCATTGCCAATATAGGTATTGGCTCCCATAAAAACAGCTCCCGCAGAAATCGCTAATAAAGTATTAGGAATTTGGTTCATTAAATAATCTGCATCTCCGCCCGCCGTATTAAAAAACACGAGATAAGTTGGCGCATTATCCAAGAAACTAGATAAAATGCCAGTCAACCAAAAATACATGCGATTAATGGGTTCACCACCTTCGGTTGAAACTTGCTCCACTACCATTTTTAAGGCACCATTTTTCCCTGCTTTCAATATTTCGATTGCAGGAATAATGGTAATAAAAATGGCACCAAAAAGCTTCGCTACTTCTACGATAGGAAACCAAGTAAACTCGTTGGCTTCTCGAATACGTTTGGATGTCTTCGTCCAACTCAACCACGTTAAAATAAGCAAAAGAACATCTCTCGCGATATTTTGAAGTTCTATCTCTACATGATAAATTGTAAAATGAATGTTGGGATGCCAAAATCCACTGAGCAAAACAGCGCCAATTACACCCAAAATTAATACCAAATTAAAGGATCCTTTTAAGGCAAACTTCTCATTGCTTTCATCAATAGGTTCTAAAACCTCATTTTTATAATGATACGTATCTAAAATAAAAAAGATAATGAGTAGCATTGTAACCATAAAAATCATAGGTAAAATCATTTGGGTTGTCGTCCAAAAGAAATCAACGCCCTTCAAAAACCCTAAAAACAAAGGTGGGTCTCCTAAAGGGGTCAATGAACCGCCAATGTTCGCAACTAGAAAAATGAAAAAGACAATAACGTGGACTTTATTTTTTCTATGTTTATTGGCGCGTATCAAAGGCCGAATGAGCAACATGGCAGCACCAGTTGTACCCATCCAACTGGCAAGAATTGTCCCAATCAAAATAATCCCTGCATTGACAACTGGAGTCCCAATCAAAGAACCCCTTAATTGCACACCGCCTGAGATGGTAAACAAGGCTAAAAGTAAGATAATAAAAGGGATATACTCTAAAAATCCCGTATGAATTAATGAATATATTGTTGTGGAAAATCCAATCTGCTCATTCAATAAAAATGGAATGAGTAAACTGACTGCCCAAAAAGCAGATACTTTGCCAAAATGATGATGCCAAAACTCAGGTGCAATAAGAGGAAAAAGCGCGATTGAAAGGAGGATTCCCACAAATGGAATAATCCAAAATGCGGATAAATGTGCGCCATCTAAATGAGGACCTGCATGCCCTTCAGAAGAAGCCCAAAGCAAACCATTTGATAATAGAACAGTTGCCATTATTGCCATTTTTTTGTGAATCATATTAATCCTTTTTTAATCAAGCATAGAATTTACTCAATCTTATCGAATCCAATAAATGAAATCGAAAGCAGATTTATTTTAATTATCGTTCTAAAATTAATGTTTAGTAAATTTAGGAATGGAATTTTTACTCGGATTATTGGTTTTGGGGCTTGCCGTTTTCGGTCTGTCTATCGGTGTTATTTTCAACGATAAATCATTGTCTGGATCGTGCGGAGGAAACGCAGATGGTTCCTGCTCCACATGTCACGGAAATTCCGAGAAATGTGAGAATACAGAGTCATCACAATAACATTTTGATTGGTTGTCTTTCACAAATCAATCAAAATTAAATCCACTGGTCTTTTCAATATTATATAATCCATTTTCATTCCTCAAAATCCACATTGCATCCATCTCATTAAATTTTTTGACTAAGATTTTTCCTTCAGATAAAGGCATAATCATAAGTCCAGTTGCAAGGGCATCCGCATCCATACAATTGGGAGCGATAACTGATACAGATGCAACTTGGCTCTCAACTGGGTAGCCTGTTTTTGGATTGATAGCATGGGAATAAAATTTTCCATTAATCTCTACAAAATTCTTATAATCACCCGATGTAGCAATTGATCTATTCTTTAACTTTATTTTTTTAATCACTGAGTAATCTAAGCTATTTCGCTTGGGTGTTTGGATACCTATAGTCCAGATTTTTCCCTCACGATTTTTCCCTTCACAGTTAATTTCTCCACCAATTTCTACAAAATAATGTCTTACGCCTTTTCGTTCTAAAAATTCTGCTATAACGTCAACAGCAAATCCTTTCGCAACTGCGCCCAAATCGATTTGAACGTCCACATTATTTTTTATCAGTAAATTTCCATTTAACGAAATATAATCACTGCCAATTGATGCCATTAAAACATGAATCTTTTCTATATCTGGAAGTGTTTCAATTTTTTCTTTTGTTCCAAATCCCCACAAATTCACCAAAGGCATTACAGTAATATCAAAAGCACCGCCCGTTTCTTTAAACCAAAAAAGGCTACGTTCTATTACTTTTTTGAATGAGTTCGGTATTTCGCTAGGTAAAATATTTCTCTTTTTATTAAATAGGGAAATATTACTTTCTGAAATATATACAGACATTTCTTGATTAATATTTATTAAAATGGAGTCAATACTATTCTCTAAATGTCCTAATGTCTCCTCACTCAGTTGTTCGCCAAATATGATTTCATAAGTGGTGCCCATGGTTCGGCCAGTGATACTTTGTGTTCCTGCCTTTTGACAGGAGATTTGGAATAAAATCAAAAAGCCCAACAATAGTTGGGCTTTCTTTAATGGAAATCTATAATACATTTTATCCAAATTTATCATAAGCGATCATTTCTTTTTCCACGCCTAAATCATAAAGCATTTTATCGCAAGCATCAATCATCATGGGTGGCCCACACATATAATATTCAATTTCTGTTGGGTCTTCATGGTCTTTTAAAAATTTATCAAATAGCACTTGATGAATAAATCCGGTTGGGCCTGTCCACTCATCTTCTTCCATGGGTTCAGATAAGGCCACATTATATAAAAAATTAGAATTCTCTTCTGCTAGCTTTTTGAATTCATCATCATAAAACATTTCTCTTAATGAGCGTGCACCATAATAGAACGAGATTTTTCGTTGAGATTTTTTAGTTTTGAGTAAATCGAAAATATGACTTCTCATGGGCGCCATTCCTGCCCCACCTCCAATAAAGACCATTTCATTATTAGTCTCCTTAGAAAAAAACTCTCCAAATGGTCCAGAAATCATCACCTTATCACCTGGCTTTAAATTATAAATATAGGAAGAACCGATTCCAGGGGGAACATCATTCCAAAGTGGGGGCGGCGGTGTGGCAATTCGCACATTGAGCATCACGATATTGCCTTCTGCTGGATGATTTGCCATAGAATATCCACGCACAACGCAATCCTCATTATGAGCGACTAAATCCCAAATTTTATATTTATCCCAATCCGGGTGGTATTCTTTCTCAATGGAAAAATCTTTAAATTGTATTCCTTTAAATTCCGGAATATCAATTTGTATATATCCGCCAGCTCGGAAATCTAAATTTTCTCCCTTAGGTAACTCAAGGACAAGTTCTTTAATAAAAGTGGCCATCCCATTATTTGAACGAACGGTGCATTCCCATTTTTTTATACTGAAAATCTCATCGGGAATTTGAATTTTCATATCTTCTTTGACTTTCACTTGGCATGCAAGCCGCCAATGATCTCTCGCAGATTTCCGATTAATATGATTTATTTCTGTGGGTAATATTTCTCCGCCTCCTTCAAATATTTGACATTTACACATGGCACAAGTTCCGCCTCCACCACAGGCGGAAGGAAGGAATATCTCTTCTTCTGAAAGCGCATTCAATAATGTAGATCCAGGGCGGGTGACAATTTTTTTGTCTGTGTCTTGATTGATTTCAATCGACACTTCTCCTTGAGGTAAAAGTTTGGACTCAGCGAAATTTAAAATCACAACCAAAATGACGATTAAACTCGTAAAAACAATAACGCCTATGAGTGCAGTAATCATTACAAATTAATCCCGGAAAATGACATAAACGCGAGCGAAAGCAAGCCGGTTAATAGCATGGTTATTCCCAAGCCTCTTAATCCTTTCGGCACATTTGAATAGCGTAATTTCCATCGAATTGCCGCCATAGAAGCGATTGCCAAAAACCATCCCAAACCAGATCCAAAACCAAAAACAATCGATTCTGCCAAATTATAATCTCGCTCAACCAAAAATAAACTGCCACCTAAAATAGCACAATTCACTGCAATCAATGGCAAGAAAATCCCCAGTGAATAGTATAATCCTGGCGTAAATCGATCCATAATCATTTCAACCAATTGAACCATGGCTGCAATGACGGCAATAAAAGCAATAAAATTGAGATAACTCAAATCTACATCTGGATATCCTGCCCACGCCAACGCACCTTCTTGCAGAAAATAATGGTGAATGGCCCAATTAACGGGTGCTGTAATCGTGAGGACAAATACCACGGCAAATCCCAAACCAATGGAGGTTTCCACTTTTTTGCTTATAGCCAAAAAGGAGCACATTCCGAGGAAATATGCCAATAAAATATTTTCTACAAAAATGGCTTTTACGGCTAAGGATAAATAATGCTCAATCATTGCTCTATTCCTCTTCTATTCCAGACATGATTCTTTGTACCCACACAATCAATCCCAAAATAATAAATGCTCCTGGCGCCAAATTCATGAGCCCCATATTTGTGTATCCCATATCATACACCACTTGGGGAATCAATTGGATACCATAAACTGTTCCGCTCCCGAGTAGTTCTCTAAAGAAAGAGACTAAAATGAGAATCAAACCATAACCCAAGCCATTTCCTAATCCATCCAAAAAAGATTTACCCGGTGGATTCTGCATGGCAAAGGCTTCTGCTCGCCCCATCACAATACAATTGGTAATAATGAGTCCCACAAATACGGATAATTGTTTACTAATATCATATAGATAGGCTTTCAAAATTTGATCCGTCAAAATCACCAAGGAAGCAATGATCGTCAGCTGAACAATAATCCGAACTTTGCCCGGAATCCATTTTCTCATTATAGCAATAATGAGATTACTTAAACTCAAAACCGCAATAACAGCTAAAGTCATCACAACGGCTGTATCCATTTTCACCGTTACAGCCAAGGCAGAACAAATTCCCAAAACTTGTGTAGCAATGGGATTATTATTTACCAATGGATCCTGAAGCACTTCTTGTGATTTTTTGCTTAAAAAACTCATTTATTGTGCCAACCTAATTTGCTGAAAATAGGAGTCATAATTTTGCAAGTTTTCTTTTAGAAAGAGATTCAATCCCTTTGTAGTCATGGTTGCGCCCGAAACACCATCAACCTCATGATAAAAATCTGCAGAACTCGGGTCTGCTTTTCCTTTCATCGCTTGAATGCTAACCAAAACGCCATTCTCATCTACTATTTTTTTCTGTTTATAATTATTGGTAAACCATTTTTTCTCTACTTCTCCACCCAAACCAGGTGTCTCACCATGTTTATAAAAAGTAATTCCTTTTACGGTTTTACCATCAGACTCTAAAGCGAGATAGCCATATAGCGTGGACCACAATCCTTTGCCCGAAATGGGAATGGCATATCCTTCAATTGTCTCGCCCATTTTCTGGATAAATACAGGAAGTGCTTTGTCATTTTCCTCTGTTTCTTCTAAAAGATTACCTTCATCGTCAACATATATTGGAACTACAATTTTTGTATATTTTTCTTGAATTTCTTCTGGCAAATATTTTTCGCCATCCGCTGGAATATCTAAGGCAATTAAAATATTCTTTTTGATATCTAATTCGACATTCAATGTTTGTCGCTCTTTCAATGACGTAGCCGCCAAAGACAACATGAATCCAAGAACGACCGTAATCGATGCGGTAAAAACGAGTGTATAGGTATTACTTCGCATAGCGTACCATTCGTTTTTTAATATTTCCTTTGACAACAAAATAATCAATTAAAGGAGAAAAAGCGTTCATAAATAAAATGGCCAACATGGTTCCTTCGGGATATGCTGGGTTAATTGAACGAATGATGATGGTCATCGCACCAATGCAAAATCCATAAATCCAACGACCCTTATTTGTTTGCGCAGCGGACACTGGATCTGTAGCCATAAATACAAGTCCAAACAAAAATCCGCCCATGACCAAATGATATTCAGGGGGCAAAGATAACATGGTATTCGTGGAATAAGATGACAGTGAATTCGTTAGCCAAGCTGTTGCAAATAATCCCAAAAGGCCACCTGCCATTATTCGCCAAGATGCAATTTTTGTCAGAATGAGAAATAATCCAGCCAAAAGAATAAGAATCTTACTGGTTTCTCCAATGGAACCTGGAATCCACCCTACGAACATATTCCACCAAGAATAATCGAATTGTGTAACTCCGTCTAATAATGCTTTCGCATTGCCTCCTTCTACAGCAGCAGGAATGGATAATCCTGTTGCACCTGAATAGCCATCCACACCGCTCACCCAAACTTTATCTCCAGAAATGGCACCTGGATACGCAAAAAATATAAAAGCACGCGCTGTGAGTGCTGGATTAAAAATATTATAGCCCGTTCCCCCAAAGATTTCTTTTCCAATGACCACACCAAATGTGGTCGCCACCGCCACTTGCCAAAGCGGAATTGTGGGCGGGACAATCAGTGGTATAAGAAAACCAGTTACAAAAAATCCTTCGTTAATATCATGCTTTCGAACAGAAGCAAAAATCACTTCCCAAAGTCCACCTGTTATAAACGTCACTAAAAATATGGGAAGTAATATTTTAATCCCTATTACAAAATTTTGATTCCACGTTTGCGATACATTTTGAGCGATTCCGGATTGAACACCAATGTTAATAGCACCAAAAATATAAAGGGGCAATAAAGCGAAGACGACCATAATCATCACCCGTTTAATATCTACGCTATCACGAATATGAGGACCTATATTCGTTTTTTTATTACTATTGAAAATTCCTACATCAATGGCTTCCCATAACGGATATAATTTTTCTAGTTTACCCTTTTCTTCGAAAACAGGTGCAATCTTATTCATTATATTTCGAAGAGATTTCATTATTATCCTTCCGCCTCAAGGATATCTAATCCTTGCTGAATTACTGCAGATAATTCAATTTTACTGGGACAAGCAAAAGCACATAACGCAAAATCTTCCGGATCACATTCAATCATACCCAACTGCTCCATCTCTTCAATATCGCAAGCCAAAATGCTCCGAAATAGAGCTATCGGCATAATATCCATGGGCAAAACATTTTCCCAAGCATCGACAGGGACTAATGCTCTTTTTCCTCCGTTCAATATGGTCGAAAAAGGAAAGGCTTGTTTCCCTTGTCCAAAAAAAGCACGTGTTAGAGAATAACGCGTTTTTCCACTTCCTGGTTTTAACCATCCTAAAAACTCACGTTCATCGCTTTCGCTAAGAACCGAAATAGAAGAATCATAATATCCTAAAAATTCATTTAAAGAGCTGTGACTCCCGGTCAATACATCACCAGAAATAATACGTGAATTTCCATCAGCTAATTGATTGTCTAGCAATGAGGATATGGATGCACCTATGCGCGTTTTTACGTGAGATGGGTTTAGAACGCCCGGTCCCGCCACGCTTGCAATCATAGCCGGTTGATAGCTACCCGTTAAAAATAAATCGCCTAATATTGCTACGTGGTTCACATCCACTGTCCAAATAATTTTTTTAGGTTTTAATGGGGAAATATGGTGGATTTGAATGCCCACATTTCCAGCTGGATGAAGCTCAGAAATCGTATTGATTTCACAATGCTGCATATCGCTGAAAATAGAATATTTCTTTGTTGTTAAAAACATCTTTCCCTCAGTTAATTGAGACAAAGCATCAATCCCTGCTTGAAATGAACTTAGTCTATCTTTCATAGCAATTTCTAAATTAACGCTTAAAGGAGCTGTGTTCACGGCAGAGATAAAAATAGCATCAGGCGCTTGATCCGGATTCGCTATTTTATTGAAGGGACGCTGTCGAATCATTGGGAATAAATGTCCATCCAAAATACACTGAAGCACTTTTTCTCGCCCCAATGACTTGATGGCACTCGCTTCAAACGATTCTTGAATTACGGCCTCTTCTTCTTTGGCCAATTCAATAATAATATTTTCAATAACTCGTCGCGGGCCAAACTTAATTTCCTTGACCTCTCCACATCCCGGAGACGCCCATTTTATATTTGGATTATTTTTATCAAAAAACAAAGGTGAGCCTATGCTAACAGAATCACCTTCTTTGACCATTAGTTTTGGCTTAATCGATTTGAATTCTTTTGGTTGAATTGATAAGGACGTGGGTATTTTTGCATTCCTAATTTCTTCCGAAGGAATACCGGTTATTCGGATATTGTGACCCTTTTTTATTTCTATATGAGACATATGATAAAGTGGCTAAATATTGGACATAAAATTACAGGATTTGAACAAAAAAATGGAATGAATTTTCAACCCAATTAATCACGGGTTGCCAATAGATTCCTAAAATCAAAGTGGGAATGGCCGTTGCCAATAAAAGTCCCATTATTGCACGGCTTGGAAGTTGAATTGAATCAGATTTTTCACCTTCAAGAAACATCACTTTTACTACTCGAAAATAATAATAAAGTGAAATGACACTATTAAATGCACCAAAAAAGGCTAACCAATAAAATTGACTCCCTCCCTTTATCACTGCTGCAAAAATATAAAATTTACCAATAAATCCAGCCGTTGGAGGAAGCCCTGTTAAAGAAACCATAAATATTAACATTGCAATACCAACAAAGGGCATTTTCCATCCAAGCCCGCTATAATCTTCGAACGTTTCATTTCCTGTTTTGTTTTTTACATCGATAACGACAAAAAAGGCACCCAAATTCATAAATAAATACATGACGAGATAAATCATAATCGCCTGAATTCCCTCTGCTGATAAAACCGGAATGGCCATCAACATATATCCTGCATGCGCCACACTGGAATAGGCTAACATACGCTTAATACTTTTTTGCTGTAAAGCAACCAGATTTCCCAAAGTCATGGTCGCAACAGCTAAAACAGCTATGATTTGTGGCCAGGGTAAATCTGTCTCTGTTAATAATCCATTTCCTTCCATTGCAACACCATCCGACATGGCTTGGTGGAAAAATCGGATAAATAGTGCCAAGCCTCCTGCTTTGGGTGCAACCGATAAAAATGCTGTAATGGTTGTAGGGGCTCCTTCATAGACATCCGGTGTCCAAAAATGGAATGGCACCATAGATATCTTGTAGCCGAAGCCGACTAATATCATTACGATGGCAATGATTAAAACCAAGTCAATATTACCTGCATTCTCCGTCAATACTTTTTGAATATCAAAAAAGTTTGTGCTTCCTGTTAGCCCATAAACCAAACTCATCCCATATAACATGACCCCAGATGAGAACGCTCCATAAATCACATATTTTAATGCCGCTTCATTGGAACGCTTGTCCCCTTTTAAATAGCCCGATAAAATAAATGACATAATGGAAACAATTTCTAAAGAAAGATAAACTGAAATCAAATCTACAGAAGAAACCATGAGGAAGAGACCGAAAACTAAAATACCCATCAATGAATAATATTCGCCTTTTCCGTAAGGATCTAATTCTCGATTTTCTCTACTGGCTACGATGACAAATAAGGTGGCTATGAGTATTAAAAGTTTGAAAAATTTTGCAAATGGGTCAAGAGCAATCGCATCCATAAATAATGTGGTTGTTTGCTCGTTTTGAGTAAGAATTGCGATTCCAGAGAAAACTAAACCGACAAAGACAAACCACGCCACATGTGTCGATTTTTCTTTTGGCAAGAATAAATCAGCAATGATAGCGCTCAAAACGGTCACCGTTAAAATGAGTTCGGGCCAAAAAAGAGATAAACTTTGAAGATTATTCATTTGAAAAAATCCAGATTACATGCCTGCGATGGGTGAGCCGGAAGCCACCATATCAATCATTAAATTAAGTGTTGATTTCACAAGATTAATAAAAGGCGCCGGATAAACTCCCAAAATAATCGTAATCACAGCCAAAGGAATCACAGTAAATAATTCCATTTTATTGATTTCAGGTAAATCTGTATATTTTTCATTTAACTCACCAAAAAAGATGCGTTGAAAAGCCCACAAGAAATAAGCTGCATTCAATAAAATTCCTACTGTTGAAGCGATTACAATACCTTTAAAAACAGGAAAGGCACCAATAAAACACATGGCTTCACTGATAAATCCTGAAAACCCCGGAAGGCCCAAGCCAGCGAAAAAAGCCAATGCTGTAATACCAGTATAAATTGGCATCTGTTTTGCTAATCCACCAAAACCATTGATTTCTCTGTGGTGCGCTCTATCATAGATGACTCCGACCAAAATAAAGAGCATAGCCGAAATAGTTCCATGATTAAACATTTGGAAAACAGCGCCAGCCAATCCCGCTTGTGCCGCTGTTGTATTTGCACCATTTGCAGACCCTGCTGCAATCACAGCAGACATCCCAATCAGAGAATATCCCATGTGATTAATACTGGAGTAAGCGACCAGTTTTTTTAAATCCGTTTGTGCCAAAGCACACAGTCCACCCCAAATGACATTAATCAATCCCAAAAATGCCAAGGCACCAGCAAACCACCAAACTCCATCAGGCATGAGACCATAATTAAAACGTAAGATACCATAAACACCGAGCTTCAACAAAATCCCAGCCAATAAAACAGAAATGGCAGTCGGTGCTTCCACGTGCGCCAAGGGCAACCAAGTATGAAAGGGAAACACGGGCACTTTAATGGCGAACCCAATAAAGAGTAGGACCCAAATCACTTTAATCGCACTCATTCCCCACCAAGAAACACCCTGTAACATCTCTGGCGCATTTTGTATCAAGGCTTGAATATCAAACGTTTGTCCACAAGTAAAGTAAAGCCCTAAAATTCCAATGAGCATGAGAACCGAACCGAATAAGGTATAAAGAAAAAACTTAATCGCAGCATATTCTCGTTGCGGGCCACCCCAAATACCAATCAAGAAATACATAGGGAGTAACATGACTTCCCAAAAAATATAGAATAAAAACAAATCACCCGAAACGAATACGCCCATAATTCCCGTATCTAATAAAAGGAATAATGCAAAATATCCTTTTACGGCATAATCAATTTTCCAACTAACAAAAATACCAATAAAGCAGAGCAAAGCCGTTAAAATCACCATAGGCAAGCTCAGACCATCTACACTTAAAATGTAAGCAATATTAAAGGAGGGAATCCATTCTGCCCGCTCTACAAATTGCATTCCAGCAATGGCCGGGTCAAACTTTGCCCATAAGACCAAAGCCATCACAAGTTGAACGCCCGTTGCCAATGCGGCAATAAGCTTAATTTCTTTTGTTTTGTCCCGTGGCATAAGAGCAATTGCCGCTAATCCAATCACCGGTAACCAGACCAATAGACTTAATAAATTTGATTCCATAATAACCTCAATAAAACCCTGTTAAACTGCTTGAATAATGATGATTAAAATCGCCCCAGCCAATACGAACAATAGATAATTCTGCAATCGCCCCGTTTGAATTTGCTTTAAAGAACGTCCCATTTTTTGCGTGGCATGTCCTACACCATCTACCAGACCTTGATCAATCCCCTCATAATCGAACTTTCCAGAAATAGCTGAAAGCCACGATGTAAACCGCCCAAAGCCATTGATGAAATATTTATCATAAACTTCCCAATCAAAATATGCGATTTTTCCTGCAAGTTTCATTAAAGGTTGATATAAAAATCGTTCATAATTTTCATCAAAATAAAATTTGTTCAAGCTCAGCTTATATAATGGACCTGATTTTTTCGCCCACGCATCGGCAGAAATTGATTTTTTCAAATACATAAGTCCCGCCAAAATAATCCCAAACCCGGCAACCGACAGGGATAAAATCATGGCTGGAATATGCGCATGGTGCGCATGTTCTGCAATCGTATGAGCAGAAATATTTCCAGGGACAAATGAATCTTTTGCTACAACCAAATCCGTAAACCAACCGTGGGTGGAAAATGGATTAAAATGAGGTAAAGTATAAAAGATAAATATACTCAAAGTGCCTAATAATACGAGCGGGCCGGTCATCTCCTTTGGCGATTCATGAATATCAGCATAAAGTTCGGGTTTTTGAGACTTTCCATAAAACGTCATAAATATCATGCGGAACATATAAAAAGCGGTCATGGTTGCTGCACCAAAACCAAATACAGGCAAGAGAAAATGTTGAGGATGATGCTGAGCAAAGGAAAGGGTTCCGCCCAAAATAGCATCTTTTGATAAAAACCCAGAAAAGAAAGGAACACCCGCAATCGCTAAAGTGCTGACCGTCATGCTCAAAAAAGTAATGGGCATTTTCTCCTTAAAACCACCCATATTTCGCATATCTTGCGGATCGGTCTCATGATCGTGTTTTTTATGCAAAGCATGATGCATAGAATGAATCACAGAACCACTGCCATAAAAAAGGTTTGCCTTAAACATAGCATGGGTCAATAAATGGAAAAACGCAGCGGTATAAACGCCCGTTCCTACGGCCAAAATCATATAGCCCAACTGACTAACCGTACTATACGCTAAGACTTTTTTAATATCATTTTGCGTCAATGCGATGGCCGCTGCAAATAAGGCCGTAAACCCACCGATATATGCGACAAACAATAAGGCATCTGACGTCAATAAAGGAAAGATTCTCACGGTTAAATAAACACCAGCCGCGACCATGGTTGCAGCGTGCATCAAAGCCGATACTGGCGTGGGGCCTTCCATCGCGTCCGGCAACCAAATATGAAGTGGAAATTGAGAGGATTTTCCCATAGCGCCAGCAAAAAGACATATACCCGCAAATGTTAATGTCGTGCCTCCGATTGTGCCCGAAGCAACACTTGCAAAAATATCAGTGAAAGCAAATGAACCCACTGCTGTGAAAATAATCATGATGCCAATAAAAAATCCAATATCGCCAACACGATTTGTTAAAAATGCTTTCTTCGCTGCATTGGCTGCAGACTCTTTTTCAAACCAATGTCCAATTAATAAATAGGAACTAACGCCAACCAATTCCCAAAAAATATACATGGAGACCAAATTGTTAGCGAGAACGATTCCATTCATGCTAAATGTGAATAAACCCAAATAAGCATAATATCGAGAATAACGAACATCTCCTTCTAAATATTTTAAAGAAAAAATATGAGTGCAAGTAGAAATCAACGCCACAACAAGAAGCATAATAATGGTGATATTATCCACCAAAAAACCGAGGTAAATCTTAAAATCACCTAAATCCATCCACAAGAAAGAAGCTTCTATTTTAAAATTTGGATTATATTGCTGAAACATATCCACAAATAACAAACTCGCTAAAACAAGTGTTGTGACTATCGCAGAAATGGAGACCCAATCTCCTTGACGAGGCAATCGTTTACCCACAAAAATCTGAATCAAGAATGCCAACAAAGGCAAAAATAAAATCGCGAGACTGTAAGTAATATGCGTATTTTCCATTATTGCTTCATGCTTGATGCATCGTCGATATTGACGGTTTGCATTGAGTTATAGATTGTGATAATAATGGCAAGCGCAACAGCCGCTTCAGCGGCAGCTAAGACAATGACAAAAAGTGAAAAAATATGTCCGCTTAAATCCATTCCGCCAAATCGAGAAAATGCAACAAAATTTATATTCGCTGCATTTAAAATGAGCTCTACGCCCATTAATACTGCGATACCATTTCGGCGCGTCATAACACCAAATAATCCGAGAGAAAAAAGAATGGCAGAAATAAAAAGATAATTTGTCAACTGATCCATTAGTTCTCCTTTCTCGATAACATAGCCGCACCAATTAAAGCACCCAAAAGCAAAAGCGATGCCGCTTCAAATGGTAATAAATATTTAGTCATCAATAATATTCCAATTGTCCTGACCGTCTCAACCGGTTCGGGCGTCACTTCCATAAACCACGAAGCGCTTCCCATGGCCGAAATCAAAATGACCAAGAATAGTCCTGCGGCAAAACCCCCAATACGACGCTGAACATTGGTTTGAGATATCTTTACCGAAACAATTTTATGCGTCAACATAATGCCGAAAACAATTAAAACCAAAATACCACCAATATAGACCATCACTTGCACGCCAGCCATAAAGTCTGCCCACAAAAATACATACAAGCCCGCAACGCCCAACAAAGTAAAAAGCAATGCGACCGCCGAATAAATTAATTGTCCCGAGAAGACAACCAATCCAGCCGAAATAATGGTCAATGCTGCCACCATCCAAAATGCGAATTCAGACATCAAGCCTCCGCCTTTTCTTTTTTAGGAAACATTTGTGCTTCCATTTTTTCCTTTGAACCTTTTTTCGCAAAACGATAAATCAGGTCCGTCCGATCATATTCTGAAAATTCATAATCAATTGGATGACGATCAGCATTGGGTCCACCTGTCATAAAAATACAATCTTCAGGACAAGGATAAGTGCATAAATTACAGTAACAACATTCGGTCATATCAATATCGAAACGGGTTACCACCATGGCTTTTTTCGAACCGCTGGATGTAATGCCAACGTGACCAATATCTTTAATATCTTCCCCTCTTGTTTCTGCTTTGACGGTCTCAATCGATATACAATCCACAGGACATGCGCGCATACATTTTAAGCACCCGATACAATCATCCATATCTACAGTTAAGCGGGAACGAATTACATTATAATCATCATGATTAAATCCGATATTTCGTTCAGGGCGAGGCCACTTTTCTTCTGGATACTGTAGCGTTACATTCCCCTTTTTAATATTAAGCATGTGCACCCAAGTAATGCCAAAACCGGTCGAAAGTGATATAATCGTTTCCCAGATATTTAAAAAATATTGCTTCATCAGTTTACCCAAAAATAAGGGTCCAAATCCCTACGCCAAAAATATTAAATAAAGCAATCGGAAGGAGATACTTCCAACAAATATCCATGAGTTGATCTACGCGCAATCTGGGGAAAGTCCACCGCACCCACATCATGACAAACACTAAAAATAGAATCTTTGATATAAACCAAAAAATGCTCCAACCCGCCGTATTAAAATATCCAGGAATTGGACTTTGCCAGCCTCCTAAAAATCCAGTAACAGCCACGCCACAAACCACCAACATATTCGCATACTCACTCAAAAAGAAAAATGACCAGCGCATACCAGAATATTCCGTATGAAATCCACCCACCAATTCTGACTCTGCTTCTGGAATATCAAATGGTGTTCGATTTGTTTCCGCAATGGCCGCAATAAAATAAACAATAAAAGCAATAAATGAGAATGGACTCGAAAATACAATCCAAGAAAATAGTCCACCGGATTGATACTGAATAATCCCCTGCATACTCAGAGTTTCTGTTAACATAATAACCGTAATCAACGATAATCCAGCTGGAATTTCATAGGATATAATTTGTGCCGCAGACCGCATTCCTCCATACAAAGACCATTTATTATTAGATGACCATCCCGCCAAAATCAGGCCAATTACCCCAAAAGAACTCACGGCCAAAATATAAAAAATTCCAATATTCATATCCGCAATAATTATTGTCTCTCCAAAAGGCAGAGCAATCACTGCGATAAATGCGCCTACAAAAATTACAAACGGCGCCATGATAAATAATTTTCTATCCGCCAATCGTGGAATAATATCCTCTTTCGAAATTAGTTTAAGTGCATCTGCAACGGTCTGAAGCAAACCCCACTTTCCCGCATGTAAACCCACACCTTGACCCATTGGGCCGACGCGATCTTGCATAAAAGCTGAAACTTTCCTCTCTGCATAAACCAAAACCAGCGCATTGACAGCAATCACCATAAAAAGGGCTACAGAGGGAATTAAAATTGCCAATACAATCAAAATTTCATTTCCACTTAAAAAGGGAAAAGTTTCGTTGAGCCAATGATATAGCGCATCAACCGTCATCGATCAATTTCCCCCAAGACAATATCCAAAGATCCCAATATTGCAATCACATCCGACAACATCCAACCACGAGATATTTCATTCAATACGCTAATAGACGTAAAAGCAGGTGATCGCATTTTCAAACGATAGGGCTTCGGCGTTCCATCACTGGTAATATAATAAGCCAAATCACCGCGAGGACTTTCTGTCCGTTTATAAATCGACCCTTTAGGCGGACGAATTTTTTTCGGAATCGCTTGATGCACATCTCCCCCTTTGGGCAAAGCTTTTAACGCTTGCCTTAATATCTTGACGCTTTCCTCGATTTCTCTCATGCGAACCCAATATCTGTCCCAACAATCGCCAACGGTTCCCAACTCACCTTTTCCCACGGGAACTTCAAAATCAAACTTATTATAAATAGAGTAAGGCTCATCTTTTCGAATATCCCACTTAACGCCAGAACCGCGAAGATTCGGGCCGGTTACGCCGTAAGAGATGGCCACATCAGGAGGCATCACACCCACATCAGCAGTCCGTTCGATAAAAATTTTATTATAGGTGAGCAAATTATTATACTCTTTGACTTGAGGCTCAAAATAATCTAAAAAACCATAAGCCGTCTCTACAAATCCTTTGGGTAAGTCATGAGAAACACCACCGACCCAAATATAGTTGTATAATAAACGTGCGCCACAAATCAACTCAAACATATCCAAAATCCGTTCCCGATCTCTGAACATATAGAGAAAAGGCGTAAAAGCGCCCACATCCAAACCGTAAGTCCCAAGCGCCAATAGATGGCTTGCAATACGATTAAATTCCGCCATAATAATGCGAATATATTCTACTTTTTCAGGCACCTCAATGCCCATCAATTCTTCTACCGTAATTGCATATCCTAAATTGTTGTTCATAGATGCCACATAATCACAACGATCCGTGTAAGGGATAACCTGCTCATAGGTGACATTTTCACAATGCTTTTCAAAGCAACGATGGAGATAACCAATCACAGGATAAATATCTGAAACCACTTCACCATCCGTCCGCACTTTGAGTCGCAGTACGCCGTGAGTGCTTGGATGCTGAGGCCCGATATTTAGGACCATTTCTTCGCCGTGAATTATTCCCATTCTTCTTTCACTTTCGGCACGGTAATGCCATGATAGCTTTGGGGTGTTTCATAATCTTTTCGTAAGGGCCATCCTTCCCAATCATCCGGAAGTAACATACGTTTTAAGTTACGGTGTCCTGTAAAAATAATACCATACATATCATATACTTCTCGCTCAAACCAATCACCAATTCTCCAAATTTGCTCAATAGAATAAATATCTGGCTTTTCCATGGGCACGGCAATTCTAATTTCAATGGCGTGGCGCAATTTCATGGAATGAAAATTGTAACGAGATTCTAAAATACCCTCGCCCATGTCCATCCCCGTAATACATTGCAAAGAATCAAAATCCATAGCATCATCGTTTCGTAAAATTGGCGCAAGCGATTCCCATGATTCGGGCTTGATGTAAATACAAGCTTCTTCTTCACCCTCTTGAGAGATTACAGATCCAGATTCTTTTTCTTCAATTAAAATAGCCATTTTCTGATGGATCGTCTGCTCAGCTTTTGGAGATGTCTCCGTTTTGTCTTCATTCGCATCAGAGGCTGAACTTTCAACCGCTTTTGCTGCTTTTTTTGCTTTATGCAAAGCAGCCTTTGCTTTGGAGCGAGTCACGCGATCTTCAATATTGTTAATCGCATCCATGTCGCCTTGAAGCGCTTTTTCTACCACTTCTGAAATCAGTTTATCTCTATCGTCTGTCATGAATCTATCTTGGTTAAGGGTCTTCCCTTTTGAATTTTTTCTTGAAGCTTAAGCAATCCTTCAATCAGCGCTTCCGGTCTAGGCGGACATCCAGGAACATACACATCTACAGGCACCACCAAATCAACCCCTTTCAAAACATGATATCCGTGTTGCCAGTAAGGACCTCCAGACGTAGCGCACGATCCCATAGCAATTACATATTTAGGATCTGCCATTTGCTCGTATAATTTTTTAACCCGCAAGGCCATTTTCATGGTTACGGTTCCAGCCACAATCATAATATCTGCTTGGCGAGGCGAAGAACGGGGCATCATGCCGATGCGTTCTAAATCGTGACGACTGGCAGCCGTGGCCATCATTTCAATGGCGCAACAAGCCAAACCAAATTGAAAATACCAAGGAGAGGTAGAACGAGCCCAACCCAGAAGTTTATCTAATTTTTCTACGACGATATTGTCTTGAAATTTATGTTCCAATACGCCCATTTAGACTTTCTCCTCTAATTTAATTTTGCGATACCGACCACTTCCGTAAGCGACTTTAAGCTTTACCCAATCTAAATCTGTTTTTACCCATACATAGGCGAGCCCAACGATAAGAATGACAAGAAAGATGCCCATTTCAACAAAAGCCAGCAAACCTAATTCTTTAAAAACGACAGCCCAAGGGAAAAGGAAAACAACTTCTACGTCAAAAATGAGGAATATAAGTGCAATTATATAAAATCGAATATTAAATTGGAGCCAAGCCGAACCTTCAACTTCTTCTCCACATTCGTACGTGTCTAACTTTTCGCGGGATTTCTTGGAGGGAGCAATCAGCTTTTGCACCAAAAGTGGCACAAATACCATAACAATACCCAGTAGGGCGGCGAGTAAAATTGTTCCGAAGTCTCTGTACATAAATGAATAATTACCGATTCAAGATAGTGAATTTATAGAGACCTTTTCCATACAGCAATAACTATGTTGCATTGTAAAATACAAAATTAGGCCATAAAATCTTTTTGAAACATTTTGATTCCATTCCAAAGAAAAGTGTAATTTTCTATGTGGCTTTATTCAATAAAATCATCGCTACTGCCCTCCCTATCCTTCCTCGCTGGTTTGTGCGACCTTTTGCAAACCCTTATGTAGCTGGCGAAACGTTTGAAGAAGCAAAGTATCATATCCGTGCCCTAAATGAAAAAGGATTTAAAACCACTATTGATATTTTAGGAGAACATGTTGAGAGTAAAGAAGAAGCTCGAAAAATTACCCAAGCCTATTGCGATTTATACGCAAGCATAGAAGCAGAAAAGCTTGATTGTAATGTCTCCATTAAGCCCACTCACATTGGCTTGTCTATTTCTTTGGCTGAAACCATGGCGAATGTTCATCTCATCGCAAATGCCGCAAAAAATACGGATAACTTTTTACGATTGGATATGGAAAACTCTCCCTATACTGACGCTACGTTTGAACTCCTCGACCATTGTAAAAGTATTCACGCCCAAACTGGCATTGTGCTTCAAGCCTATTTACATCGAAGTATGGATGATGTCCATCGTTTGAGTGCATCAGATTTTAATGTACGTATTTGTAAAGGGATATATCAAGAATCGGAGCAGATTGCCTACCAAAGCGAAACGGAGATTTCGGAACATTTTTTTAGCTTAGTCCAAGCGGTTATCAAAAAATCGGGTTATTGCGCCATCGCGACGCATGATTTGACCCTCGTCAGTAAAATTGAATCTTGGGTGGCAGAAAACAATATACCAAAAGACCAATTCGAATTCCAGGTTTTGTATGGCGTGCCCATGGAAGGGCGCTTGGAATCTCTAGCCAAAAAAGGATATACGGTTCGGATTTATGTGCCTTTTGGTTCTGCTTGGTTCGATTATTCAGTGCGTCGTCTTAAAGAAAATCCAAAAATTATTTCTTATGTGCTGAAAAACTTTTTCAAAGGAAAATGAGTCATGAATGAAGCAAATACCTATCAAAAAATCTATAAAATGAAAACCATCGCTGTGGTTGGCATGTCTCCCAAAGCAGAACGCCCCAGCCATTACGTCGCTTTATATCTCCGAGATCAGGGTTATACCATCATTCCTGTCAATCCTGGACAAAAAGAAATCGCTGGTGAAAAATGCTACCCTTCTTTAAAAGAGATTCCGGTGGCAGTCGATGTGGTGGATGTGTTTCGAAATCCTGAACATGTGGAGCCCATTGTTGATGCGGCGATTGAAATTGAGGCCAAAGCCCTTTGGTTGCAAGATGGGGTTATCAACGAAAAAGCTGGACAAAAAGCAGAAGAGGCAGGCTTGCTCGTTATCATGAACGATTGTATGATGCGGAAACACCGTCAACTAAATGCATGACTTTCCCCCTTTTCCCAAAATAAAGCATAAATTCCGTTCAGATTTATAATGAAAAAACGACTATTATCCATATTTAATAAAAACCCGGGGAAATTACTTCGGCAAAAAGAAATCTTCCACAAGATGAAGGTAAAACAGCACGAAATAGCTGGGGTTAAAAGTTTACTGAATGAATGGGTCCAGTCTGGGGAAATTGTTCAAGTGAAAGGAAAACGATATACTCTCCCTCGAGAACAGAATCAATTTGAAGGTCGTCTCACCGTAACCCAAAAAGGATTTGGCTTTGTCATCACTGACGATGATTCAGAAGATATATTCATCGGTCGCCGGTCCATGGCCGATGCCATCCATGGGGATCATGTCCGCGTGAAATTGCAAGGACGTCCAAGTCCTCAAGGATTGAAAGGTCGGATCCAAAAAGTCTTAGTGCGTGGTTCAGACTCTTTTATCGGTGTTACCTATAAATATATGGGGAAATTATTCATGACGATTTCGCCGGTGAATCCTGGGCGCGGAATTCGGCTCATCAAAGCGAAAAAAGATTTGGGCGAAGGGCAAATAGTAAAAGCACACGTCAAAGATTGGGGATCCTTGGAAGAACCCATCATTGCAGAATTGCAAACCGTTATTGGGAAGGCGGAAGACCCGGTAAACGATATGAAAATGATTCTGAGTAAATATGATTATCTTCAGGCATTTCCACAAAAAGTCGTGGATGAAGTGAAGTGTTTTAGTCAAAAGCACATTACTCAAGAAATCCCAAACCGGCGGGACTTACGAAAATGGACATCATTCACCATCGATCCTGTAGATGCAAAAGATTTTGACGATGCCATTTCTATTAAACGCAATCAGAATGGGTATGATTTGGGCGTTCATATTGCAGACGTAAGCCATTTTGTAAAGCAAAATACATGTATTGATCGGGAGGCCATCCAGCGTAGCACTTCGGTTTATTTCACAGAAGGCGTGGTCCACATGTTACCGGAAGCATTATCGGCGAATCTCTGCTCTCTTAGGCCTAATGAAGATCGATTGGCCGTATCTGCCATTATGAAAATGGATAAAGATTTTAATATTATGGAAACGGATATTTTGCCTACGGTTATCAACAGTAAAGCACGATTCACATATCAGGATGTGGAAGATATTCTTGAAGGCAAGAAAGATCACCCTTTCAAAAATGATATTCTCATCTTGAAGCGATTGGCGAAACAATTATTCAAAAACCGTTCTGAAGCTGGGAGTATAGATTTTGATATTCCCGAGCCTATTTTTGAAATGGGTGAAAAAGGGATTCCCCATGAAATTCGTCCCAGTGAACGGATGGCATCCCATCGAATTGTGGAAGAATGTATGTTATTAGCCAATCGTGTGGTCGCGGAGGAAATCCCCAAAAAACTGCCGAAAAAATATCCATTTGTGTATCGCGTCCATGCAGACCCAGATCAAAAGGATGTGCTTCGATTTACAAATCTACTTAAAATTCTTAATTTGGGTATTCACATTCCAAAAGGGGAACTCACACCGAATGACATTAAAAACGTTCTAAAACATGTAGAAGATTCGCCTTATCGATCTCTTATCGAAAATGTGGCATTGCGCACCATGAGTAAAGCAGAATATTCCATGAAAAATCAAGGACATTTTGGACTGGCATTCAATCATTATACCCATTTCACATCGCCCATTCGACGATATCCAGATCTCATGGTTCATCGCATGATAAAAATGCTTTGCAATAAATCTATTCAAGAAGCAGAAGCATGGAGAGAGCTCATGCTAAAATCGATTATGATTTCGAATGAAGTGGAACTGAAAGCATTGTCGGCAGAACGGGAATATATCAAAATGAAACAATTGCGATGGCTCAATGAACGGATTGGCAAATCCTTTGAAGGGCGAATTTCCGGTGTGGTTAATTTTGGAATTTTTGTAGAATTGAAATCATCTTTAGCTGAAGGCTTAATCCATATCGACACCATGTCAGATGATGATTATGCTTACGACGAAGACCGCTATTGTCTCCGGGGACGAAAAACAAAACATGAATTCCGCTTAGGTGACAAAGTAAGCGTAAAGGTTCTTGCGGTGCTTTTTGAAAAACAAAGAGCTAATTTTACGCTTGAGAATCTGTAGAAGAATCCTTGTGAAATGAGAATCCCTTCTCGTTTATTGTGAAATGAGAATCCCTTCTCGTTTATTGTGAAATGAGAATCCCTTCTCGTTTATTGTGAAATGAGAATCCCTTCTCGTTTATGAACACAATCAAGGATGATTGTGCCACTTGAATGACCATGGCCAATCTGATGATTTTTTAACGAGATTTGCTTTCACAGGATTATCCATCACATATTTGATAATGCGCTCATAACTCTCTTGAGAACGAATGTAATGATCAAAACTTTCATGCATCCAAAATTGTCCTTTCCTTTGCAAAATTTTATTCGCTTCGGTAGCTGTATAACTTTTAAGGCTATGCATTATTTTTTCCAGTAAGATCTCATTTTCATCATCAATCGGATTTGGTTTTAAAACGAGATGAACATGATTTGGCATGATACAATATGCAAATAATTGGTACAGTATTCCATCGTGAAAGTGTATTGTATCACAGATAAGTTTTGCAATTTTTGGCTCTTTTAAAAAATGATGTCCCGAAACGGAAGCATGCAAATACTTATCAAACTTTTGAATCAGTAAAAACTGTTCATTCACTGTTTGCTCTTTATTTAAAGTATTTGATTTTATTATTTTTGCTAATCGCTCAAAATCGCTTTTTATCTCAATTATTTTTGATTTAGGCAAACTCCCCGCTAATCGAAATGTGATAAAAATTGTCGATCCAGGGGGTTGAATGTGAGGTAAATCTCTTTGATATATCCTTTTCATTTTTTCCTTTCAAAGTGGAACGAGAATCCCTTCTCGTTCATTGACACAATCAAGGATGATTATGGCACAAATCCCTTATCGTTTATGAACACAATCAAGGATGATTATGGCACAAATCCCTTCTCGTTTATGAACACAATCAAGGATGATTATGGCACAAACCCCTTCTCGTTTATGAACACAATCAAGGATGATTATGGCACAAACCCCTTATCGTTTATTTCTATAACTCAAGCTGTTCCTATGCACGTAAACTACGACCAATAACTGTGGAACAAGCATCCGTGCTTGTGCTTAAACTCCACGACTAAGGATAGTCGTGGCACATTATTTATCCAATGGACTTTTAACCGCCAAAGGTCCTTTCTGCATGACATGCGTATAAATCATCGTCGTACGAACATCTTTATGTCCTAATAATTCTTGTACGGACCGAATATCGTAGCCATTTTCTAATAAATGTGTCGCAAAAGAATGACGAAAAGTATGGCATCCTGCTTGTTTGTAAATCTCTGCCATTTTGATTGCTTTTTTTACGCCACGTTGAATATTAGACTCGTGAACATGATGGCGCCTAATAATTCCGGTTATAGGATCTTTACTTAATGATTTTCCCGGGAATAAGAAATACCAGCCAAAGTCTTTACTCACGCTAGGATATTTTTTTTCAATCGAATATGGAATAAAAACGCCAGGAACTTCATTTTTTTGGTCTAATGCATGCAAGTAAGCCACTCGCTCTATTTGATGCTTGATTAAATCTCTTAATGTCTCAGGTAACATCGTTACGCGATCTTGTTCCCCTTTGCCATCTCGAACTACAATGAGGTTTTGGTCAAAATCTATATCTTTGATGCGAAGCTGTAAACATTCAGAAATGCGCATCCCTGTGCCATACAGTAATTTAACCACCAATGCATTACGACCCTCTAATTGCGCAATGACTCTTTTAGCTTCATCTTGAGAAAAGACAGTTGGCACTTTTCTAGAACGCTTTGCAATGACATAATTTTTGGAATCCCCTATGTCTTTTTTGAGAACCTGTTTATATAAAAAAAGAATGGCATTTCTTGCCAAATTTTGTGTCGATGCAGATACATGTTTTTCCTTGGCGAGATAAGTTAAATAGGCATTGAGTGCTTTACCGTCTAATTTATCAGGATGTGTTTTGTTGTGGAATAAAATATAGTGTTTTATCCAGTGTTTATATGTTTTTTCTGTTCGATGGCTATAATGCTTTAAGCGGATTTTATCGCTGACTTGCTCTAATAATTTTGACATGGACTCTTATTTGTTTTTGTTTTAAACTAGGTCTAGGAATATAGCATATGATTCAAATATTAACAATACAATATAGCATACGATATACGCGCGCTACATTGCACATATGCAACTTAGAAACGGGTTGGTCGGTCGCTGTGCGCCCGACCAATGGCGAAACTGTAAACAGTCAGGGGGCCGGTTCGGCGCAAGCGCCTACCAACCCCCACTCGAACGGAAGAATCAAATGAATGCTCAAGACCATCATTTAATCTCCGATCAGTTTCGCCATTAGAACGCTTTGAACATTAATAAACGAAAGGGAATCTAAAATGGCAACAAAACCGTGTCCGTATTGTGCGAAAGAGATAATTGAAGAAGCAAAAAAATGTAAACACTGTGGTAAAAAATAATGTTACATCCATAGAGCATTTGGCTTTTCGTTTACCCTTGTATGGAGCGATTGGATTTATTTTATTTAATATGATTGCAATGGTTGTTTATCCTGGCGGCACTTACCAAAATCCTGCGTGTGAATCATATGTTTTTAGTCAAAATTATTTTAGTGATTTGGGGCAAACTCAAACCATGGATGGCACCTCAAATTTTTATGCGAGTTTTTTCTTTAATAACGGACTATTAATCATTGGGCTTCTTACATGCTTATTTTATTTTTATTTGCCAAAATTATTTAAACAAAATTCAACAACATACACAATAGCGATCATTGCATCCATAATCGCCATTACGTCGGGGATTGCATTTTCTGGGATTGCATTAACCCCATCTAATTTATATTTAGATGCACATATGTTTTTTGTCCGTTGGGCATTTCGATCTTATTTAATTGTGGCTATTTTATACATTGCCGCTATTTATAAATCGCAGGAATGGGAAAACAAATATGCCTTATTATATATTGTATTCGCATTGATTTTATTTGGATATGTATTAATAATGGAATTTGGCCCAGACGGAAAAGATTCTTTATATGGTCTAACATTTCAAGTTGTTTCTCAAAAAATAATCGTTATTGCATTTGTTGTTTCCACTATTTTTATTTCGAATGGAGCAAAAGAAGTATCTAAAAACTTGAACTATTCTTGACATCTTTATCCAATAAACCACCAAAAGATTATCCCTTTAAACAAGAAGATTAATGAAGTATTTATGAAAAACAGCATTTTCATTTGGGTGGCTCTTATTTCAGGTGTGATATTGCTCATTCCTTTGATTGCCATGCAATTCACAAGTGAAGTGAATTGGGATTACAAAGATTTTATAATTATGGGCGTAATGCTATTCACTGCAGGATGCTTAATCGTTTTAACAAGCAGGAAATTTCAGCTCCGCCAACGCGTTTTCATCTTAATTATTATAGTAGCAATATTTCTCTTCATTTGGGTGAATGGTGCTGTCGGTATCATATCCAAGTAAAAAATTTTATTGACCCCTCTTCGATTCTCCCCTACAAAAGGGGAGAAATCAAATGGATTCGTTCGGTTATTTTCCCCTGTAATAGGGTGCTTGAATCCCGAGCTTGTTTCGGGGGAAATATAAAGTTTGCCTGCCGTAACGCCAGTGCAGGATGGGGTCCAGAAATATGTTTTTATAAAACGTTTTGGACCGATGTGGAAAAACCCTCTATCTCAAAAGTTTCCCACTAAACAAAATCGCTATATTTTTTCTTCCCCAAAAGATAATGATCCAGAACGAGACTCCCTTTATAAAAACGCTTTAATAGTTCCTTATCTTTCCTCTGTCTCAATCTTGATATTTTTCTCCGTTTTTGTATTATTTTGTGAGGATGAAAAAGAATCCATACAAGGGCACGTAGAATCGCGGTCATGTGTCTGTAATCCAATTTGACCAAAGCATAGAAAAATGCTACCCATTCCAAAACAAAGCGTATGGGGAAAAAGTATAAAGATAAGGGTAAAGAATAATTGCTCAATATCATAAACAAAGAATTTCGATGGTTGAGATAAAACTTTCGGTGAGAATGCATGGGAAGCGAAACCGCATTTTTATGATAAACCACTGATTTCGGTTCAACAAAAACTTCCTGTCCCATTAAATGAATTTTCCACGATAAATCGATTTCTTCCATGTGTGCAAAAAAGGATTCATCAAATCCACCAGCAGATTGGAAAGTTGTTTTTCGGACACACATGGCTGTTCCCGATGCCCAAAAAATGGGGATTGCATCGTCATATTGTCCTTGATCTTTTTCTTGATTGAAAAAAATGCGTCCCCGAGCAAAAGGGAATCCCAACACGTCCATCATTCCGCCAGACCCACCCGCATAATCAAATAAATCCCGTTGGTAATAATTTAAAATTTTTGGCTGAACCGCAGCAATGGTTTCGTCAGATTCTAATCTTTGGATCAAAGGCTCAATCCAATTTGACTCTTGAATGGTATCGTTATTTAAAAATAATAAATATTTCCCTTTGGCACTTTCTACGCCACTATTGCACCCACCCGCATATCCTTTATTCACTTGGTTTTCTATGAGGGTAATATCAGGATGATTCGCTTTAATCCACGCCTGCGAACCGTCAGAAGAAGCATTGTCCACAACGATAATTTCAAAGGAAAAATACGTAGATTTTTTGAGGCTATCCAAACATTCGGAAAGAACCTCAATCCCATTCCAATGGGGAATAATAATACTGAGTTTTGGAATCACGTCAGGCAAAAGAAAGACGAGCCAAAAAGGCTTTACCCTTTTTCTTCAAAACTCTCCAACATTTTTTTGGCTGCTTTATCGTTCGGATATTTTTGAAGCCAATCGTTCAAAACAGATTTCGCATCGTCAATTTGTCCCGTTGATTTATAGGCATATACCAACGAAGAAATAATGTCAGGATAGGTTTGTTGCCATTGGGTCCACTGCTTTTGACTCACTGATTTTCGACTAAATCCTTTCACCCTTACCATGGATTCTATTTGCTGAAATTCCAGTAAAAGCATCTCAAAAATTTGAATCGCCGTTTCAGAATCATCTAAATCTCGGAGATAGATATTTCCATATTCAATCCGTTCCTTCGGACGAATATCTTGACGAGAAATTAAATCTTCCAATACCGTCCGTAATTCATCCTTTTCACCCAACTCACCGTAAATGCGTCCTACTTGATAATACAAACCACTGGAGGACATTGGAATCGTATTTTCAGGAATATTCTCACTCATTTTTTTGAGAATGGCTATGGTCTGTTCCTTCAAAGACGCTAGTTTATCAGCATCAGGATTCTTGCTCCGTTTTTCCTTTTGATAATCCATGTAATATGTAACCGCCAGTTGCATATAAGCAGAACGATAATTTTGAAGCAATCGAATAATTTGAGGATTAAAATACACATCTTCGTTCCCTAAATTTCTGAACAGATAACCCGATTGATAATCCCGCGACCAATTCAAATAATCTGTCTCTTTTTCCTCGTTAAATCCATCAGGATTAAAAGCGGTTGACCACGTGGAATCGCCCACATCTGTCATGAGATTTTCGGTCATTTTTGCTAAATCAATCGATTGTGTCTTATGGCTTTTAAGTTGAAACGTCAAGCCTTGCATATCAATATATTGATCCAAGCCAATTCGATTCGTATTGGAAACGGTTACGGCAAAGAAAATCGGTACTTTCCATCGGGCATCATTGATGATTCTTAAAATCATTAAATCTTGAACCCGTAACGCTTGTCCTGCAAACGTGGGCTTAACTGTCCATTCGATAAATCCCTCTTTATTTTTGGAATCATTGTAAACAGGCACTTTAATTTTTTGTGTTTCCCATCGCATCAAATTAGAGGTCAATTGATCAATTTGATTGTCCGTCATGCGAATAAATTTGAGGCTATCTGGACGAGAATCTCTCATTTGCTTGATATACCAAGGCGTATTCAATAAACTCAAATTCACTACCGCAACATCCGTCCGAAGATTCTCTACTTCCTGCAAATACCAAAGAGGGAACGTATCATTATCTCCATTGGTAAAAATAATACCATTCGGGGCAACGGACTGTAAAATATTGTATGAATAATCCCATGCCACAAAATTTCCGGAGCGATCATGAGAATGGTAATTGGCTTTTAACATCACACCGGGAATCAATGCAAATTGCAAGATTAAAACCGCCATAATCAGTCTTTTGCCCAAGACCTTGTCTTTGAAATATTCAGAGATTTTTTCGCCAATACCCGCCGCACCCACGCCTATCCAAATGGCGAAAGCGTAAAAACTTCCTACATAGGAATAATCTCGTTCTCGAGGTTGGGGATCATCTTGATTCAAATAAACAATAATGGCATAGCCGGTCATCACAAACAAAGCGAGGACAGAAAAAGCCATCCGCTCATCTTTATAGGCGTGATACATCATACCGAAAAGACCTAAAATAAAAGCAAGAGGTAGTCCAAATTGATTCCAATCTACCCCGTCTTCACTGGATTTGGCTCCCATGGGAGAAACGGTAGGATCTGACGCCAATCCTTTCCCAGCAAACTGCCAGAGAAAATAACGATTATACATTTTTCGGACTTGGTAAGACCAAAAATAATCCCACTGCTTCCCTGAATTATAGGAACGATATTGGCTCTCTTGACTCGGTGAATAGTCTCGACCATTTTCTGGTCGCCCCACCACTTCATGAATCGGTTCAATTCCTTTATAGCGTCTAGGAAAAGTGCCAACAGATCCATATTGTTCTCGCTCAAGATAGCTCACAAAAGCTTCCACCGTTTCTGGGTCATTTTCATCAATGGTCGGATTTTGGTTGGAGCGGACAAAAATAGTGGTATAAGTAGAATATCCAATAAGAATCATCACTATAGATGTCAATGCAACTGACAATAAATGATGTTTATTCATCACGGCCCAAACCATCCCTGCAAAAATTAATATGACAAATAATACGGGGGCAGCCATGCCAAAACTGCTGGCAGCCATGTGAGGTAATCCTTTGATAATGATATTATGAATTACGTAAAATGTGACGCCCGTAATCCCAACGGTCGCTAAGAATGATTTCCATTCAAAAGTATATTTTCTGAAATACATAATCAGCGCAATAAAAGGCAAAGCCAATAAATTGAGCAAATGAAGTCCTGTAGCAAGTCCCATCATATACGCAATGATGAGGATATAGCGTTCGTGTCCCGCTTCGTCTGCCTTTTCGCTCCAAAGTAAAATAAGCCACACCACAATCGCTGTAAAAAATGTACTAATCGCATAGACTTCTGCTTCCACGGCATTGAACCAATGGCTATCTGTAAAAGCAAAAGCCATAGCACCGACCGCTGCACCACCAAAAGCAATAATTGCGTCTGTGCTATTTTCAATTTTACCTCGCCAGTGCGTTACAACTTTTACCACAACAAGATACAAAAGCATCACGGCCAAAGCAGAAGATAAGGGTGAAAGAATATTCACACGGAAAGCCACATCTGTATGAAAAGGAAGCATGGAAATAACACGTCCGATAAGAAGAAAGAATGGACTTCCGGGAGGATGAGGAACACCCAAGGTGTAGGCTGTTGCAATAAATTCTCCACAATCCCAGTAAGAAACTGTCGAAGCCATTGTGCTAAAATATATAAAAAATGAGGCGAAAAATGTTAGTGCCGCAATGATGCGGTTTTGACGAATATAATCAGAATGTATCACGCTTTTTCTTCTTTCTTCTGCCCATTTTCTTTTGGAACATTGTTTAGTTTTATTTTCTCTTTTAAAAAATCCATTTTTAAATCACTGACGGCTGTAATAATAAGTTCTTCCTCTTGTTGCGTTAGGTTTCCCATGGTTCGTGTTTGAATCATATCTAATAAATCGATATAAAAAGATGCTTGTTCCATATTTTGTTCTATTTTATCTGAAATGGGATTTTTTCTTTGACCCATTGCAATCCTTGCGCTAGATTGAAAAGTGGTAACCAGATATAGAAATAATTGTTCTTCTTTTGTAGGTGTCTCTTGTGACATTCATTTCCTCCTTTGAGAAAAGGTCATTTTAATTCTAATAAAGCCTGAGAATTTAATCCAGCTTTGATAAGAACCAAACGAGTTTAGAGCTTTGGGAAGGTTTT